>Ga0209936_1000014_pt1 | contig 143128 bp, 124 predicted proteins | sample SalPonR1_A_D1_MG_FD_185694 | JGI IMG/M metagenome (GOLD analysis project Ga0209936, IMG submission 185694) | Salt pond soil microbial communities from South San Francisco under conditions of wetland restoration - Salt Pond MetaG R1_A_D1_MG... ...
TCAGGTTCGAAAGATTATCCTTCGATAATTTCTTAAGCACATCAACCATCCACTCCCGGTTCTCAACAGTACTCGCTGCAAATTCGTCCGCCTCATATTCGTGTTTGCGGCTCAGTTTCTGCATAAAGAAACCAAGAATCATCTCTACGGGAGAATAGAGCAGTCCGAAGAAAACGAGTCCCGCATAAACACTCATCTCTTCCATATAAAACGCTTCAAAAAGACCCGGCACATTCAGAAAAATGGAGAGCAGTGCAAACATCACACCGGTATGCATGGTACTGATAACCATATTTTTCACAATATGTTTTTTCTTATAGTGGCCGATTTCGTGAGCCAGAACAGCCACCAGTTCCTCGGTGGTGTGATTCTCTATTAAGGTATCGAAGAGGGCAATCCGTTTGTTTTTACCGAAACCGGTGAAAAAAGCATTCGATTTGGAAGACCGTTTGGAACCGTCCATCACGTAAATGCCCTGCAGCGGGAAATTTACTTTATCGGCGTACTCTTCAATGGCCTCTCTAAGTTCACCATCCTCAAGGGGCTCGAATTTATTAAACAGTGGCATGATCCAGGTTGGGGCAACATACTGCATAACCAGTGAAAACAGGGTGACAGCAATCCAGGCGTACACCCACGCCCATGTCCCTCCATAGGCGAAGAAAGCAATCAGTCCGGCAAGAAGCGGCCCGCCAATCAAAACGGACAGGAGCAACCCTTTGAGGCGATCCATAACGAACGTTTTGGCATCTGTTTTGTTGAATCCGAAGCGCTCTTCAATCACAAAGGTGCTGTAAATTGAAAAGGGCAGTGAGATAACCATTTTAAAAAGCAAGAGAAGTCCTATAAAACAGAGGCCTGTCCAGATCATGTGAAGATCCCAGGATCTGACCCACTGATCAAGCCAGTTAAATCCTCCGGCGAACCAGAAAACCAGAAGCACAGCCAGGTCAAATGTGCCGGTGATAAACCCGAATTTAGTGTTTACACGGGTATATTCCTGTGATTTGGCGTATGTTTCTTCGTCGTAAACATCTCTGAACTCTTCAGGAAGCTGTTTCTTCAGGGATTTCAGATTCAGGTATTCCGATACGAGATCCAGAATAAAGCCTGTCAGCAGGGTTGCAAGAATAATTATTGCAAATATGTTCATTTTAACCTTTAAAGTTGATGCTTATTGGTTACAGATTGCCGCATGCCGGGATGTTGAACCCTAAAGATAGAACTCCTGATTCAGAAATCAGAATTCAAAATACTTGAGAGTCCGGGTTGTTGACTGAATAAGTGAACCGCCAGGTATGCTACGAAACGCCAAGTTGCATGCAGTAAAAACCCGGCGCAACACTGAGCCCATTGCGATTCAACCCTGCGCAATTGCCGGGATGAGTGAAAGATCCAATTACCGGGTTGGTTAGTTGATTTATATCGGTTGCCTTTGGTTTTTAAACCGCAGCGTTAACAGTTGCCATAACGAGGGGATCCCTCGACTACGGTTCCGGCAAAAGCACACCGTCACCTTCACTTGGGGATGACAGGCCGGATTTGGGTTCAGGGCGGCGGGTATCCAAACCAGGCTAAGAACAACGACCGTGCCACCCGCCGAAGATAAACACGGGCGGCGTGGTAATAATCCGGATGCAACCAGAGTCCTGATACGCCGCCCATTTGACCCGGGGCATCTTGTCATTCTGAGCGGATCCCGACAGTGCTTTTCTTTCAGGAGTCATAGAATCTTCCGGTTCACAGCTTGATCAAAAAAACTTTAACCGGGCAGTTGCTACATCCAAACCGGTCATTCGGTTATTCGGGTCACTTGTCCGGCTCAGACGGATCGATCATCTTGTCCGGCCTTTGACGGATCACATTTCAAAGTGTTATAAGTTGCCAGTGCGCAGTAAAACCGGTGAATAAATAACTTCTCTGCCCGTCTTTTTATCTGCCTCCGGATCCTCACGTAAATCCATTGTTTTAAAACAATGATAACATTTTCTTCACACATCAAGATTGCAACTGGTCAGGGCGATTCTCATCCGCTGTTTGGTTCTAAAAACTTGTCATTTATTTTTACTCATTTTGAATTTTGAATTCTCAATTGAGTATTTTGCCTCCGGGTTAAATTATAAATTTAAGTTTCTCCATGGATATCATTTGGATCGGTTTTGCATTTTTACTCGGTTTTGCTGTTTCCAGGTTTCGTCTGCCACCCCTTGTGGGATATTTGGCAGCAGGACTCTTGCTTTCCGTATACGGCTACCAGGCCGGTGAACTCCTTCACGAAATTGCGCACATCGGGGTTCTCTTTCTTCTGTTTACCGTCGGTCTGCACATCCGGATAAAGAATATCTTGCGGATTGATGTACTGGGTGTAGGTATTTCCCACCTTATTATTTCAACAGCCATATTTTTCCCGGTTTCCCTCTTTTTTGGATTCAGTGTAACCTCTTCAGCAATTATTGCCGTGGTCTTGAGCTTTTCGAGTACGGTTCTCGCAGCAAAAAATCTGGAAGACAGAAATGAACTGGGTGCCCTTTACGGACGAATAGCCATCGGAATTCTCATTTTACAGGACCTGGTTGCAATCGGTATTATAGCAGTTACAGGCGGGGGCATACCGAGTGTATGGGCACTATCTCTTTTTCTATTGCCGCTTTTGCGACCCCTTCTTTCAAAACTGCTTGATCACATAAGAGATAACGAACTCTTGTTGCTGCTTGGCCTGGTTTTGTCGATCGGAGGCGCCACTCTCTTTGAACAGTTTAATCTCTCCGGTGAATTGGGAGCCCTGGTTGTGGGTATGCTGCTTGCAACAGACCAGCGGGGAGATATAATCGGGAAAAAGCTTTGGGCTGTTAAAGAGGCTTTTCTTGTAGGGTTTTTTCTTGAAATCGGTCTATCCGGGTTTCCTCCTCTATCAGATTTTGTCTTTATTGGCGTAGTGCTTCTTCTGTTACCCCTGAAATCGATACTGTTTTACCTGCTTTTTATGTTTTTCCGGCTGCGTGCTAGAACAGGATATCTTTCAACTGTTGCGCTAACTGCTTACAGTGAATTTGCATTGATAGCAGGGGTGGTAGCTACCGCAAATGGATATCTGCCGGAAGGTATAATGGTTGTATTTGGTCTTATCACAGCAATCTCATATGCTTTAAATGCGCCGGTTTTTATTAACGAGGAAACACTCTGGAAAAAAATTGAAGCCTTTTTGATTACATTTGAAAGAGATGTAAAACACCGCGACAAGGATACCATTTCGCTTGGTACAGCCGAATACCTGATAATCGGGATGGGTAATGCAGGGCAGGCTGCCTACGACAGATTGAAAAAAGAAGACAAAAGAGTTGTCGGAATGGATATTGACCCTGACCGTATTGAACGAAACCTTAAAAACGGGCGACGGGTTGTATATGGAGATATACAGGATACAGAGCTGTGGGGTAATACCGATATTGATAATCTGAAGTCTGTGATGATTGCAATGGGCAATCAGCAGGCGAAAATAAATGCAACAAAAGTTTTAAGAAACATCGGCTTTGATGGTGTTATCTATGTGATTACCATGCGCGAAGATGAAGCAGAGGCAATGAAAGAGGTTGGAGCTAATGCTGTATCCATTCCAATTAAAGAGGCTGGTCAGCGGCTCGCTGAATTGAGTATGGCAAATATTGATCAAAGTAAAGCTCAGAAAATCAGGCTTGGTATTGAAAAGCCGGATATAGAATAAAAAAATAAATTTTAACTTTTCCGATAATCAGAAAATCATGATTTCTGAAAAACCAACTCTCATATATGTAACTGATCCGCTCTGTGGCTGGTGTTATGGCTTTCAGCCGATTCTTGATAAAATCATGTCGCGATTTTCAGAGCGTTTGCATTTTGAATTGATGAGCGGAGGTCTTGCTATTACCGATCCGCCTGAAAAAATCAGTGAAGGCTACGCTTATCTCTATAACCTGATACCGAATATTGAAAAAATAACGGGTAGAACGTTCGGAGATCCCTTTAAAATTCTCCTGGAAGAAGGCAATTATCTCTACAACTCTGAGCCGCCCTCTGTTGCGCAAACAGTTATGAAACAGATGCAGCCTCAGCACACTTTTGATTTTTCAAAAAAGATGCAATCTGCCTTTTTTAAATCGGGTGCAAATCTGAACAATTGGGACACCTACAAGCAGCTCCTTGATAATTACGAAATTGATAAATCGGAATTCAAAAAACATTTCAGCAGCAGTGAATATCGCCACAAAACTTACGATGAGTTTGCCCGCAGCCGCAATTACGGAGCGGATGGATTTCCGGCGCTGATATTGAAACTGGGTGATGAATACGGCATAATCACCAAGGGATATCGCCCTTTTGATACGATTGAATCACACCTGCATTATCTGCTCAACAACCTCGAAAAATTACAGCCATGAGCCGACTAAAATCAATTGCTGTCATTGGTGCTACCGGGATGCTTGGCACACCTGTCACAAATATTCTGAAAAAAGAATGCATAAATTAAAAAGCATATTATACGGGAGCCCGGCCATAATCATATTGCTTTATATGATCTTTGGAGGCTTATGGATCATTTTTTCGGATCAATTGATATATTCCATCATTGATGATCCGGAGTATTTGACAAGAGCGCAGACCTATAAAGGGTGGTTTTTTATTCTGATTACAGGGTTCCTGCTCTATGTTCTGGTACAAAGCAATAACACCTATCTCGGAAATGCCATTAATGATCTGAATGAAAGCCGGAACCGGTTCAGGGATACATTTGAACAAGCGGCTGTGGGTATTGCCCATCATACAAGAGGGAGAAACTGGCTGCGGATAAACAACAGGACCTGCGAGTTGCTTGGTTATTCACAGGAAGAACTGCTGACAAAAAACTTCGAAGAGATTCTGCACCCTGAAGATGTTAAAATAACGCGGGACCTGGATCAAAAGTTACTGAGCAAAAACATAGAGTATTACAGATCCGAACAGCGATACATTCGCAAAGACGGCTCTGTTCTTGAGGCCATCACCACCAAATCTCTGGCAAATAAAGAAGATGATGACTCAGTCTATTTTATTACAATCATTGAAGATATTTCAAAACAAAAGGAGGCAGAAAACAAGCTAAAAGATACGATCAAACAAAAAGAGATGCTGTTGGGAGAGTTACATCACAGGGTAAAGAATAACCTGGCACTTATTTCGGCACTTTCGGAATTACAGCTCTCTTTTATCAGTGACGAATCCGGCAAAAAACTGATTCAGGACGCCCGGATGCGGATAAAAACAATTGCTTTGGCTCACGACTCTTTCTCTGATGAAAAGGCAAAAGCACACCTTAACTTTGGCAGCTACCTTCATGATTTGCTCACTTTTATCGAGCATTCGTTCCCTTCTGCAAGCAGTAATGTAATTTTAAACAGAGACATTGATCAGTCCTTTATGAACATAAATCAGGCGATTCCATGTGGTTTGATCTGTAGTGAGCTGATTTCCAACGCTTATCTTCACGCTTTCGGAAGTGATTCCGGTAAAGCTGAAATCACAATCAGCTTTAAAAAAGAGAATGACACCGGGGTACTTGAAATATCTGATAATGGCGCCGGATTAAATGAAGAACATTTTCAGGATCCGAAAACATTTGGTCTTATGATTGTAAAAACACTTTCGGAACAGTTATCCGCAGATGTGGAAATTCATAGCAATTCCGGTACAAGGTTTTTGATGCGTTTTGAACTTGCCAACAAAAAAGGCCCCGGATCTAATTTTATGCCGGAAACACAAATATCCTAAGGAAGAAAGGATGCTGTTTATTGCTTTGAATTCACTGGATTTGATAGTACTCTTCGTAGATAAAATCCCACAATTCAGCAAGATTGGAGCCTTTATTATGAGGATTTTTTGACTTACTGGATTTCATTGCATCCTTGCAAGCTTTTTCTTTCGCGTCGTATATTGCTTTCTGCTGGTATTTTGTCGGATTTTCCAGCATCTTTTTAAACTTACTCTGTTCACTCATAAACCTGTATCTGTTTTTTACTGATAATATTTCGTCTTTAAGATGAGTCAAATGTAATAGAAATCAAATAAAAACAACAATTTTTACGTTTATATAACGGTTCAAAAGCAAAAAGAGTATGAAAAAAATTATCAGCCTGTTTTCTTCCCTTGTATTTGTTTTCCTGTTAAACGGGTGCGGTTCCGACTCGGCCGATACAGAACCTCCATTTTCTGCATGCAACGATGGCGTGGTGCTTGACCAGTTTCCCTGCAGTGAGGTTGGTCTGTATGCACATGTAACTTTGGAACAACTGAATGGTACCAGGGCAAATGACCTTTGGGGATGGACAGACCCCGAAACGTCAAAAGAGTATGCACTCGTGGGTTTAATTGATGGAGTAAGCATTGTTGAGGTAACTGATCCTGCAAACCCGGTTTTTATAGGAAAATTACAGGAAGCTACAGCTCCCTCTTCACAGGCTCTCGCGGATCCGGTTCCCATGCACGATGAAGAAGCAGGAGGATTCAAGGAGGCCTCATCCTGGCGTGATATTAAGGTATATGACAACTTCATGCTTGTTGTAAGCGAGGAACGAACTCATGGAATGCAGATATTTGATCTGGAAAGATTACGGGATGTAGATTCGGTCCCGGCTAACTTTACACATGACGCTCTTTACGATAAAATAGGAAACGCACACAATGTAGCTGTTAATGAAGAATCGGGCTTTGCCTACACAGTTGGCACAACAACAGGAGAGGTGTGTGCAGAGGCAGGCGGGCTCCATATCGTTAACCTGATTAATCCTTTGCAACCCGAATTCGCAGGCTGCCACCTTGAACCTGAAGCAGGTGGCGTTATTGCCAATGGATATATCCACGATACACAATGTGTAATTTACGGAGGCCCGGATGCCCGCTTTCGCGGCAGGGAACTCTGTTTCAGCTCAAGTGAGCGGAAGCTTCTGATCAGTGATGTAACGGATAAATCTGCCCCTGAAACCATCGCGGTTGTTGGGTACAGTGGTAATCAATATTCTCACCAGGGCTGGCTCTCGGAAGATCATGCATTCTTTTTTATGAACGACGAGCTTGATGAACGAAATAATCAACACAACACACGTACCTATGTGTGGGATCTTGAAGATCTTGAAAATCCTGAAATGACCGGTTTTTATCAGCATCAAACCAATTCGGTTGATCACAATCTGTATGTGCTCAATAACCTGGCATACCAGGCGAATTATACATCCGGACTAAGAATTCTGGATGTATCAGGGCATTCACCGGAAACTTTTAGCGAACTCGGATTTTTTGATACAACACCAAATAATAACGCGCCTGTTTTTGCAGGGCTTTGGTCAAATTATCCGTGGCTCTCCGGTAACAAAGTCATAGTGAGTGATATAAATAATGGTCTTTTTATTCTCAGGTTCAAGAGATAGCACAAATCCGCTACATTTTAAAACATTACGCTGGCTTGAATTTTTCTTGCTTTTTACAGCCATTCCGCTTCTCTATTTTTTTGGTATTATTTCTATACCGGCCATTCCCTCATTGCTCATCTTTTTTGCATTTTGCACTATTCTGTTATGGAAAGACTCGTCATTTAATCTGAATGATCTGTTTGTGTGGAGAGACTCACTTCACAATGTCCGAAAAATATTACTTCGCTATCTGGTAATAAGCATATTGACGACCGCTGGTGTATTTCTTTTTCTGCCTGAACAATTTTTGAGCCTTCCTTTGAATCAACCTCAGTTTGGGGCCTGCTGTTTCTGCTATATCCAATCTTGTCTGCATTTCCGCAAGAAGTGATCTATCGGTTATTTTTATTCCACAGATATAGACACCTTGTCAAAAATCCTCAAATTCTTTCCGCTATGAGCATCAGCGCTTTTGCCTTCCTTCATATCATTTATTCTAACTGGACTGCTGTTTTACTCAGCTTGGCAGGCGGATACTTTTTTACAAAAACCTACACAAAAACAGGCTCCCTTCTTACCGCAACAATTGAACACACACTTTATGGCTGGCTTATATTTACTATTGGCCTGGGAATCTATTTCCACAATTAAAAATTTTTACCTTATAGTAACAAACATTTTCAGACCGGGCAATTTCGGCTAAAAGCATTTCGCGCCTGTAATTAGTTTACTTTTTCCGGTGTTTAAAAATTTTTTGGTTCATTAAAATGACGTATAGACACCCACGCTCTATTTACATTTAGTTAACACAAATTTTTACTTACTGAACAATTTGCTTACCTTTTTGTGGTTTTAAATCTTTTCGATGACACTCTTGGATGCAACATTTCATATATAGCATCATCTTGAGTTTCAAAATTACTTGATTAATTAATTTCATTTATGGATTTATTTGATAAGCTTGAAGGACGGCCGGGTCCTCTCGGGGAATTTACTTCAGACGGATACGGGTACTATACCTTTCCCAGACTTGAGGGACCAATCGGCCCGGAAATGAAGTTCCAGGGGAAAGATGTAATTGTTTGGAGTGTAAATGATTATCTCGGCATCGGAAATCATCCACAGATTCGCAAAATAGACGAGGAGGCTGCACGGGAATACGGTTTCAGTGCCCCCATGGGTGCCAGACTTATGACGGGCAACTCAACCAGGCATGAGGAACTTGAGGTTGAATTGGCAGATTTTGTTAAGAAACCAGAAGCCCTGCTTCTCAATTACGGCTACCAGGGTATCATGAGTGTTATTCACGCTCTGGTGGATCGCAACGACTACCTGATTTATGATGAATTGAGCCATGCCTGTATAGTAGATGGCAAGCAGCTTGCCATGTCCGACAAATCTGTCTACAAACACAATGACATTGACAGCCTTGAGAAACAGCTCGAGCGCGCTTTTAAAAGAAAGGGAAAGAACTCTTCTGTGCTGGTAGTTACAGAAGGTGTTTTTGGCATGACAGGAGACCTTGGCAAACTGCGAGAGATAATTGCTCTCAAAGAAAAATACCCGTTCAGGCTACTTGTTGATGATGCTCATGGACTTGGCACCATGGGGCATGATGGATCAGGAACCGGAACTCACCTTGGCTGCCAGGATGGAATTGATATTTACTTTGGCACTTTTGCTAAATCTGTGGCTTTGATTGGTGCTTTTGTTGCCACAGAACCGCGAGTAATTGAATTTTTAAAGGCAAACACAAGAAGCCAGATATTTGCCAAATCTCTGCCAATGCCAATCGTTGTATCTGCCCATGAGAGAATTAAACTAATTCGCCGGCATCCGGAATGGCGCGAAAAATTGTGGGATATAACTCATAAACTCCGTGAAGGACTCAGAGATCTTGATTTTAATGTACTGCCGTCTGAAAGTCCTGTTACTCCTGTTTTAACCCAGGGCAGTACCGGGCTCTGTACTGCCATTATGAGGGACATGCGTGAAAACCACGGTGTTTTTGTCAGTGGCGTAGCCTATCCTGTAGTTCCAAGAGGACTGGTACTGATCAGACTGATTCCAACTGCAAAACATACTGATGAACATATCAGTAAGACACTGGGAGCCTTTAAGTCGATCAAGGAATCATTGTTGTCAAATCAGAAAGAAGTGGTAAACCTGTAACAGATTCTCGCATATGCGTGTACTATAATGCATATCCGGGAACAATTTTACAGTGCAGAAGTACCCGAAAACTATTCAAAAAGTTTTTTTATAAACCCGATAATACCGGATTTTTCTTCTTTTTCATCTTTTTTTCCGCTTCTGCCGCCACTTAGCTTATCATATGTTGGCCGCGGCAACTCTGTAAGGGTTTTCTTCTTTTCTCTTTTGTGTTTCTTGTACTTGCCGCGCTGAGGTTTATCCTTTCTTTTGCTTTTTTTCCCGTTACCCCCTCTGCCGCTTTTTTTCTGCTTCACTTGTTCGGGAAGCGGCATTTCCTCAGGTGCATAACCCAGTGATTCACAAATGGTTTTTATATCACTTTTATCCTGCTTGGAGACAAGTGAGAGCAATTTAGCTGCTTTTCCTTCGCCAACTAACTCGGCACGCAGTTTATACTCGTTTACATCTTCAGGTACGTCATAATTAATAACCTGAGCAACATTGTTAATATCCAGGTCATTTGCAGAAAACTCTCCGGCAATCAGGTGCTGAACATTATTTGTGGAAAACCTTTCGAATCTTTCCTTGAGAGTACTTTCATCCAGAGCGGGATGTATGCTTACTGCACGCAGGCCACCTTTTCTTAAAATCTTATAGAGCCGGTCGGCCGTTCTTTTCGAAGCTGTAAATATTACAACCGGTTCCGCAGATGACTTTTTAAGGTGTGCCATCAGCGTGGAGATCTTTGACCTGGGGGGTACATTTATATAATACTGAGTTAAATCCGGTGTAATAGCCTGCTTACCGGTTTTCTTTTTTGTCTCTGTAATTAATTCCGGGTCTGTCAGATATTTCTTTTCAGCTTCCCTGAGCTCTTTACTATCTTTTTGTGCAGTAAATATTCTCTGACATTTTCCTATAATTCTTTTAGTAATTATATCAATCGCATCCCAGTTTTCTATTTGGTCTGCCTGGTCAATGACCATCAAATGTACTTCACGAAAAATATAACGCCCCTCTTCAAGTAAAGATGCGAGTCTTTCAGGAGTTGCCACTACTACAGGCGGGCCTGAACTCAGCAGTTTAATCTGCTCATCCGGATCTCCTTCTGCAATTATATTAGCACTTTCTATTTTTGCGTGATAACCAACTGCCCAAATCCACTCATCCAATTGCCGTGCACGATCTGCATCATTTGAGATAATAATAGCTTTTGTCCCGTTTATGCGTTCAGATAGTGCAATTTCATTTAAAATCTGAAGCAAATACCCTACCTCGGGCTTCTCATCTGCTTTGGTATTTATAACCAAATCGGAGCCGGAATCAACGGCATCTAATATTTTTCGGTTTTTGGGAGAGGGTTTGTCAATTTTCAGGTCTTTCAATCCTTTTAATATATTCGATGAAAGTCGATACTTATTAAATGACAATGTTTCTACCTCTTCATTTATATCATAAATATTTCAATTAACAGGTGCGAAATATACAAAACTGTAGTCTGAACAACATCAACTACCGGCTAACTATTTCGCAAAAAAATCAAGAACATAAATCTTATTATGTTCAAATCTATTCTTCTTTAAATCAAGTTATAAACATATTGAAACTCTTTTATCAAAAAAAATTTAATTCTCAGAGTATCTTTAAAATTTTACTCTTTTAAAAAAACACTTATACTGAATTGAATTTTCAGTTACCATGTAGTGTTATAACAGAAAACGAAACATCTATATTATGATTGACCGTTTAGCTTTTTTCGCGAGTAAAGAAGAATTTGAGGAGTATTTTAACTTGCTTACAGGAAAAAAGGCCATCTTTGAACCTCATTATAATCTCGCTCCTGCTCAAGAAATTCCGGTGTTGCTGACATCAGATGATAATGAAGTAAAAATTGTCCGCGCCCGATGGGGAATTAACTCTGAAAATCCTTCAGCAACAGGTACTCACAATATATCTGTGGAAGATGCCAAAGATAAAATAAAGTCGAAAGATTACAGTGCCTGCATTATCCCCGTTTCCGGATTTTATATATGGAAAAAAGATAATAAAGAGAAGCAGCCCTTTTTTGTCCGCATGCTTAATGACCCAGTTATGGCAATTGCGGGTCTGGTGAAAACTGCTCCGGAAATCAATAAATTGCAGTGTACTCTTATAACGACAGAAGCAAATGCCCTTTTGCAACCGCTTGTCGACTTGATGCCCTTACTCTTCAAATCTGCTCTTGCGCGAACCTGGCTCACTAAACCGGAAGAACAGCAAGATGTTCTTCTGCAGGCCGAAAAGCTCTTTCTCTTAACGGAAATGACTGTTCACCGTGTCAGCAAAAAAGTAAATGATATCTCTAATAATGATCCAAACCTTGTACAGCCAATACCCAAATAATACTTACCTTTAATCAACCATCCGTACCATTTGGCTATTGCATTTCTTTCATGTCGGAAACCCTCACAATCAGCCGGGCAATCCATATGATGTTGGATTTCTGAATCTATATCAAGAATTAAAACCGGCATCACTGAAACTGCTTCATTCGACATTCATCTCCATCAATTTATTGCTGACGCAGATGTATTCGATTCAGGCGGGAATTCCATGAAAAGTTATCTTGGCACTGAAATAGACCTTCTTTTGACACTCAGACCCGCAAAAGCAACCACTTTTTTCCTCGGCTATTCGCAGATGATTCAAACAGACACCATGGAACGGGTGAAAGGAAATCAAAATGCTTCCGGTTTTAATGGATGGGCATGGGCAATGTTCAGGCTGAATCCCATGGTTCTTGGATTGTAAGTTTCGGCTACTTATCATTTAATATATCCACCCGAAAAAGGATAAATTCTTTACAACCTTTTATTTCTGTTGATGGTTTGGGTATACGGTTTTCAATTTTAAATTTGAAAAAATGAAACAACTGTGGCAATAACAATTCCCAATTTGTTTAGCGATCTGGCGGGACGTATTCAAGAGTTAAAAACTGACCCCCAAAAACTTCTGAATTCAAGAAAAGTTGTTGAAAAAGCCCTGAAGGACGGCCGGGCTTACTACGGGATAAACACCGGGTTCGGTGCGCTTGCCACAAAAAGAGTGAGCGACTCACAATTGCTTCAGCTTCAGAAAAATCTGTTGCTTTCTCATGCGGTAGGAGTAGGTGATCCGGTTCCTAAAGATATTTCCCGCCTGATGCTTCAGTTAAAAGTACACTCTCTCGGACTCGGTTATTCCGGAATTTCAATAGAAACATTTAACCGGCTGATCTATTTCCTCGAACATGATCTGATACCCGTAATCCCGCAAAAGGGAAGTGTTGGAGCTTCAGGCGACTTAGCTCCGCTTGCGCATATGTCACTGCCCCTGATCGGACTTGGCGAATTCTGGGAGAGTTTTGAGAATAAACCGGTGCCTGCCCTGAAACGATTAAAGGAACACCATATTCAACCTATTGACTTGCAGGCAAAGGATGGTTTGTCATTAATTAACGGAACACAGCTCATGAGCGCTTACGGAGCTTTTGTTCTGCACAAGACCATACGACTACTAAAATTAGCTGATCTGGTTTCAGCAATGAGTCTTGAAGCACTCCAGGGAAGTATTACACCTTTTGATAAAAAAATTCATGACATCAGGCCTCACCGCGGACAAATAAGAACAGCCCGGAATATCCGAAAGTTACTTGAAGAAAGTGAAATTCTCGAATCGCACCGTGACTGCGGCAAGGTTCAGGACCCTTACTGCCTCCGCTGTATCCCGCAGGTGCATGGAGCAAGCCGGACTGCCATTGAGCACTGCATTGAAATTTTTGAGACAGAAATTAACTCGGTAACAGACAATCCGCTCGTTTTTGAGAACGGTGAAATAATAAGCGGAGGCAATTTTCATGGCCAGCCAATCGCACTCGCTATCGATTATGCCAAAATTGCCCTCGCAGAACTTGCAAGCATATCAGAACGCAGAACGTACCTGCTGCTCAAAGGACATGATGGTCTGCCAAAATTGCTTATGGAAGAGACCGGTATCAACTCCGGATTCATGATCCCCCAATACACGGCTGCAGCACTTGTATCGGAAAACAAAGTTCTCTGTCACCCTGCATCAGTCGACTCCATTCCTACAAGCATGGGTCAGGAAGATCATGTCAGTATGGGTAGCATTGGCGCTCTTCATCTGTACCAGGTATATCAAAATGTGGAACAGGTACTCGCAATCGAACTGTTTACAGCTGCACAGGCTCTTGATTTTCGCAAACCCCTAAAACCCGGCAAAGGAGTTGATCTGGCACATGCGTTCGTGCGAAAAGAAATCCCACATGCAATCACTGACCATTATTTTAAAGATGAAATTGAAAAAGTGGTTGAGCTCATTCAAAAAAATGAACTTCTTGACTTGATTGAAAGTGAATTATTTCAGGAGAAATAATATTGTGAAATTCCGTAAACAGTCTGCTGTTAATTAATAATAAATGAATACAGCCCGGCAACTTGGCCGGATAATTCAATCCATAAAATAATTTCTTCACCTTTTATATAATTCTGTAAACGACAGTACTTTTTTTCAAAATATGCGCAAAAAAATTGATTCTTATAAACTTGGAAATATTGATGTTGTAATTACAGAATCCGATACTGCCGGCCGGCTGATTGTAGACTGTAACGACGGAACGTATCATTCATCTTTTACTATACGGCGGTATGAGTACGAAAATTATAAAAGGCACATGAATCAGAAAATCACAACCGCATATAAAAAGCAGTATCAATAACAGATTGATTGGGAAAAATTTCTACAGAATCAGCATTGCATCCCCAAATGAATAAAAACGATATTCCTGGCTTATTGCATGCCGGTACACGCGGTGCATCTCGTCAAATCCCATGAATGCCGCCACAAGCATTAAAAGCGTGCTTTTCGGTAAATGAAAATTGGTAATCAGAGAGTCTGCAGCCCGAAATGAGAAACCCGGTTTGATAAAAATATCTGTTTCACCACTGCAGGCTTCAATGTGATTATACTTTTTTAAAACAGATTCCAGAACACGCACGCTGGTTGTTCCAACAGCTGTGAGATGTTTTGCACCATCCAGGTCTTCAGCTGTTTCAGAATCGATGCGGTACCATTCACTGTGCATTACATGATCTTCAATATTATCAGTTTTAACAGGCGAAAATGTTCCAAGCCCCACATGCAGTGTTATCTCTTTCCAGCCAAAACCATGAGATTTTAATTTCTTTACAAGGTCAGGGGTAAAATGCAGTCCAGCTGTGGGAGCTGCCTTGCTTCCGGGAGAATCTGCAAAAATGGTTTGATACTCATCCGAGAGGGTTTCATCCTGCCGGATATAGGGTGGAAATGGGGTATAACGATATGGTTCAAGAGCCTTATCGCCGGGATCGTGGCTTAGGGTCAGAGTTCGAATTCCGTCATCCGAAACCTCCTCTACGGTAGCCCTGATATTATTTTCAAGTTCAACGATTTTACCCTTTTTAAACTTTTTCCCGGGCCTGACAAGAGCTTTTACTCTGCGTCCGTCAACACTGTTTATCACAAATATTTCAACCTTGCCATCTTCAAAAAGAAGCCTGCATTTCTCCACTTTGCTATTGTTCACGACGAGCGTTGTACCGGGGACCAGATATTTATGCAGATTATAAAAATAATCATCTGTTATCTCTTTTTGTGTCCGCTCGTACACAAGCAGCCGCGCATGATCACGCGGTGCAGCCGGTTTTTGTGCTATTAGCTCCCCCGGAAGATGATAGTCGAAATCTGTTAATGAGTAACACACTCTCAGGCACCCTTTTCAATCTTGCTATCTGCGCTAATCTCTTCAATTCGAAGTACCGCATCTTCAAGAGTTTGAGTACACTGCTTTGAAAGCCTGAGCCCCTCTTCGTACAGTTTAATAGATTCTTCGAGTGTAATATCTGTACTTTCAAGTTTCTCAACAATCGTTTCCAGCTTTTTTAACGCCTGCTCAAATTCAGGTCCTTTGGTTTTTTTCATAAATATAATCTCAGTATCTGATCCTGTTTTAAACTGCACTAAAATTAATCATTATTTCCACGAAATTCTTTTCAATTGCCTGCCATCCGATTCGAAAACAGCGGCTCCGCCCAGGCTGGTAAAATCCACCTTAATATTATGACTGTAAAGCCTTTGAACTGCTTCTTTGTGAGGATGGCTGAACAGGTTCCGGTAAGCAAGTGATACGGCAGCATATTCAGGTTGTACAAATTTTAAAAAAAAGTCAGATGAGCTTGTCCGGCTGCCATGATGCCCGGCTTTCAAAAAATCAGATTTGAGCCAGCCTCCATACTGTTCTGCAATCACTTTCTCCTGTTCCGACTCTGCATCCCCGGTGAATAAGAATGAAGTTTCTCCGTAAACCAGTTTCAGAACAAGTGAATGATTATTTGGGTTTGAAAAGTGAAAATTTTTATCCGGACTCAAAACATACAACCGGACTGCCGGGTCTATATCAATAACCTCTCCCATTTTAATTTCCCTGGTTCCAATGCCTTTATTTTGAGCCACAACTGTTATGTTTTTAAAAAGGTTTGATGAATACTGGTAACCGCTTCTGTAAATTGAATCGATTTTTACGGCGGTTATCAAAGAGGGGGTTCCCCCAATATGATCGGAGTGGGGGTGTGAATGAAATAAGGCATTCAAATGATCAATTCCGGACCATTTGAGGTAGGGGACAAGAACTTTATCGCCACTGTTACTAAAAGGCGACCAGCGCCCTGTATCAATAAAAAAATGGTTCCCGCCCGGTGTTTCAATGTGAATGGCATCACCCTGATCCACATCCAGCACTGTAACACGTAACCTGGATCCGGATACGTTTTTCGACAGTAGTGAAAAACTCCACAAATTTAATAGGATAAGAACCAGTATCAATGCTTTCCATTTAACCTGCGGAATCCTGATCATTGCTATAAAAGAAATTGCCGCTGCCCAGATAAAAAATACAAGCGGTGTAATATATTCAGATGATATTGTGATATAGCTGACGTCTGTCTGAGCAAGATAACCGGCAACCTGCCGGATCCATAAAAACACCCACTCAACAGGTAATGTGAGCGGTTGTACTGACATTCCTGTAAATGCAGAGAACAGAAGCAGACATGTGCCTGCAGGAACAGCGACAGTAAGGAGGGGGATAACCAGGGCATTGGCTAAGGGGCCGATTACGGAAAACTCTCCAAAATAGTAGACCAGCACCGGAAAGAGCCCGGTTTGCACCACTGCTGAAATCAAGACAATAGTGACCAGCTTTCCTCTCATCCGGTATCGATATTTTTCTGAAATAATTCCGGCAGCTAAAGGCATGATCAGCAGGATAATAAATACGGCAGAAAATGATAATTGAAACCCAACATCAAAAACCTGGAGCGGGTTTATTAGCATAAGTATAAGTGCTGCAACACCCATGAGGTTAAAACTATTACTCATTTTATGAAACAGACGTGAATAGGTAAGCAGCCATGCCATGAGTGAAGCTCTGCTGACAGATGCACTAAAACCGGTAATTACTGCATAAAGAAGCAGAATTGATGTAAAAATAATTAAGCCAATCCACTTTCCGGACTTTCTTGTCCAAAAATAGGGTATAAAAATCCAAAAAGGTGCAGCAATAAATCCCACGTGCAACCCCGAAACAGCCATGATGTGTGAAAGGCCGGATCTCGAAAATGCAGCTTTCTCATCACTTGAAAGATCTCCCTTCTCTCCCGTTAAAAGAGCTTTTGCAATTGGCTGCACATCACCCGGGTATTGTCTGTTGATCGCTTTAAAAACAGAGTTTCTGATCTGCATCCAAACATTCTCTCCCGGCGTTTCTCTGTAATCAACTATCTTTTCGACTGTACCCTGTAAGTAGATGCTCTTTCGCTCCAGCCATTCACTATAGTCAAAATCATGAGGATTTCTTCGTTCAGATTTTGGAAATAACCTTATTACTGCTTCTGTAATAACACCTGGCAGCAGCCTTTCAGAATCTCTGTTTTTATCTGAATAGAGTTGGATTCTATATTTTTTCCTCCATCTTGCACGGTTTCCAATTACGGTTTCCTCAATAACTGCAATCAGGGAAATTCTGCCTGTTCCTGTAATCCCTCTCTCAAGAATTCTTCCTTTTACAGTCAGGTGGTCTCCTTCAAAAAGAAGAAGTTTAGAAATTTCCGCCTTTTCTTTCCCGGTTAAATAGTCTGACAGGCTTAAACGAACTGCACCTGCTGATATCAGCAAAAGCAGGTAGAAAAAAAGCGCTAAAAAATACCTGTTGCCGGTATAGTGAATTTTGAGAAATATTTCTGCTGTAATCCCCAGAAACAGTATCAGAAAGAATATTAACGGTATTAAGATACTGTTTGTACCTGCATACCTGCACATAATGATTCCTGCCAAAAATAAAATGGCTGTGCGTATTGCGGGCATTTTTGCAAGTGGAAATTGATATGAATCTTTCCCTTTCATCATACCTTTATGAACAAAAAATGGGTGATTCCTTACACTATATATTTTAACAGAGTAAGTTTATTAGTCCGCTTGCAGAGGGAAGCCAAAAATAGGGAATGAGCGGTCAGGCCCATTCCCTGAGGGATTTATGGAGTCACGTTAGGGAAAAAATGTGTCTTTCCATTTATTTCACTCGTAAATATAAAACAGTTTTCAGACAGTTAAGAATCCAAACCTAATTGTTTACAGATTCGTGATAATTCTGTTTTATCTTTTTCAGAAATGGAATCAAATATTTCCATAATGCGCTCCAAATGCTCAGGGAAAAAGCTCTTTATCAGTTTTTTTCCTTTATCGGTCAGGTAAATTTGTATCGATCTTCTGTCTTTTGGATCTCTTTTACGAACCACGAGATCAGATTTTTCAAGATTATCGATAACCATTGTAATATTTCCACCACTCTTCAATAATTTTTCAGCCAGGGACCGCTGGTTCAGTGATCCCAGGTGGAAAAGTGCTTCGAGCACTCCAAATTGACTTGCCGTTAAATTCGCCTCAGCAAGGTGGCGATTCAGTTTATTGTTAATTGTTTCGGATGCCCGCATTAATTTAATAAAAGCATCGAGAGTTCTTTCTTCTTTGTCCGTTCCTTTGAAATGTGTTCCCATATCTATTGTATTATTGATTAAGCCTGATTTATTTTTTTATCAGGCAGTGTTAGTTGTTGTTTCCTTATTTATCCATAATCCCTGTGGTGTTATATATGCGTAAACTATTTAACATATGTTCCATCAGTGAACATAAAAATATACGACTAATATATATCAAAACACGTAAAATCCTAAATAACGCGCATTTAATGTTTTAAAGATAAATTTATTTTACAAATTTTAAAACCTATCTTGTTTTTAAAAGGGCAAACTTTCTCTTGCCGACTTTTAAAATCTTCTCCTCATCTTCCGAAAATGATACTTCATAGTTGATATCGGTTATTTTTTTATCGTCAATTGAAACTCCACCTTGTTTTATAAGACGCTTTGTTTCAGCATTACTCGAGGTAAAGCCGGTGTTATTCACAATATCCAGCAACCGTATCTTTTCTCTGGTACTGTACTCAAATTCCGGAGCATCATCAGGAATTTTTTTATTAACAACTGTCTGCTCAAAGTAAATTCTTGCTTTTTCAGCTTTAGAAGCTCCGTGATACAATTCTGTAATTTTCCATGCAAGATCATGCTTTGCGTTTCGCGGATCAGTTTTAGCTTTTTCTTTCCAGTCCGGAAGTTCATCAGACGGAATATCTGTCAACAGTTCAAAGTATGTAAATATCAAATCATCCGGAATAGAAAGCACTTTTCCGTACATATCGTTCGGATCTTCGTCAATACCGATATAATTATCGTAAGATTTTGACATTTTCAGGGTGCCATCGGTACCAACAAGCAATGGCATCATAAGGCAAACCTGCGGATCCTGCCCGTCTTCTTTCTGAAGATGCCTGCCAACAAGCAGGTTAAATTTTTGATCTGTCCCGCCAAGCTCAATATCTGATTTCAGATGAACAGAATCCCGGCCTTGTGCAAGCGGGTATAAAAATTCGTGAAGGGAGATCGGTTCATTATTTTCGAAGCGGCGGGAAAAATCATCTCTTTCAATCATCCTGGCTATAGTAAGCTTCGATGACAGCCTGACAACATCAATGAAATTCATTTCGCCGAGCCAGTCGATATTATTTATGATCGTTATTTTCTCACGGTCCAGAATTTTTTTTGCCTGATCAATGTAGGTTTGCGCATTTTCGCTGATCTCCTTTTCCGATAGCGGCGGACGGGTTTTATTTTGACCGGTAGGATCACCGATCATAGCTGTAAAACCCCCGATGATAAGGATCGCATCATGACCAAGATCCTGGAACTGGCGCAATTTTCTTAATATCACAGAGTGACCAAGATGAAGATCGGGCCGGGTGGGATCGACGCCAAGCTTAACTTTAAGAGGCTTATTTTGTTTACGGGATTTTTTTAGTTTCTCAACCAGCTCAGTTTCAGGCACAATTTCAACTGTACCTCTTTTAATGATTGTTAACTGGTCTTCAACGGAAGGGAATTTATTCATGCATCTATTTTTCAAAAACCGGTAAGTTTTTCAAAGGACTATTTTGATCGATATTTTTTTCTATTACAGTAATAAAATCTTCTGCATCGGGATAGACAGAGACAATTGCATTATAGACTGCCGGCGCAATAAAAATGACGTGGTTGTAAACCTTTGATTCATTCCTGGTTTCTTCACCCGGCAGGTTAAACCCGGCCAGCAGTAGCAACATTGCACTCAATACAATTGCCGTTTTAAGTGCTCCAAAAGCACTGCCAAGAAGTTGATTTATAAAGTTAAGGCTTACTACCTCAAGCATTTTATGAATCAAATTGGCCAAAAATCGTGTAAAAATAATGGCTCCCAAAAAAAGAATCAATCCTGCCAGAACCGGCAAATAGTTTCCCGGTGTAAACCAGAAATAACGCAGTATAGCTGTCATATCTTCCATCAGTACAAATGTCAGAAAAACGGCAAGAATAACACCAACAATTCCAAAAACCTCTCTGACAATACCGCTCATAAATCCTTTGTAAGCAAAATAGCCCAAAGGGAGAATCAATAAGAGATCAAGATAGTTCATATTAATCGAATTTAACTTAATTCATCCTTTACAATCGCACTGATTTTTGCACCTTCGGCCTTGCCTTTCAATTCCGGCATCACAACTCCCATAACTTTTCCCATATCCTGAAGGCCGGAGGCGCCAAGCTGACTGATCTTCTCTTTTACTACATTTCGTATCTCATCTTCATCCATCATTGCAGGCAGGTACGATTCAATAATTTTTAATTCCTCCTTCTCTTTTTCAGCAAGGTCATCACGTCCGCCACTTTCAAACTGGTCGATAGATTCCTTACGCTGTTTGGCAGCTTTCATCAAAACGCCAATTGCCTGCTCATCAGACAGCCTTGCTTCACCTTCTTTCCTTTCGCTGATCTCTTTTTCCATCAGCTTCGACTTAAGTGAACGCAATACCTGCAATGTCAGAGTATCTTTTTGCTTCATTGCAGTTTTCATATCGTTAATAATCTGCTCTTTTATATCCATAATGAAACCTTACGTTTCTGTTTTTTGAAAAATAAACTCTTGCCTGCCCGATTTATTTACTCAATAACAGGGGGGACCAAAGCATAAATCTTTCCGGTACCATAATTAACACCTAAATTAAATAAAAAAAAAGGTCACATTCTTTTTTGAATGCAACCTTTCTGATTTCTTTTACACTGCTACGCTTTAATCAGGCTTTATTCTTCTGAATAAATTCTTTTACCCTATCCTGATCAACCATTGACTCTTTATACGCATACTTTCCTTTATCGTTCTTTGTAGCAATTACTACCTTTGCCATTTTTCTGTGAGCTGCTCTTTTTTGCAGCGCTTCTTCACCAAATGCCTGATTCTTAGCCATGATAAATTCCTTATTTAATTTCTTTGTGAACGGTGTGCTTTCGCAGTACCGGATTATATTTCTTCAGCTCCAACCTGTCGGGGGTGTTTCTGCGATTTTTCATCGTAACATATCGTGAGCTGCCCGGCTTTTCCGTGCATTCTAAAATAACCTGAATTCGTGTTCCTTTTGCCATTCTTATACCTCTTTAATCAAAGTCCCTTTTTTCCTGGCTTCTTTCAATACGTTGGTAATACCGTTTTTATTGATCGTACGCAATGTTTTAGCAGTAACTTTCAACGTTACCCAGCGATCTTCTTCCGGGATGTAAAATCTTCGTTTTTGCAAATTCAGATGAAAACGGTGTTTCGTCTTATTGTTAGATTTTGAAGATCGATAACCATTCAAAGGCCTCTTACCGGTTATATCATCTCTGCGTGCCATAACTTATAAACTTGGTTTCATTTTTTAGATAGACAAGAAAAATACAGCTAAATGATTTTAATTTCAATTCACATTCCACAAATAATTGCAAAATGCTATTTATTACCTATACTGGTTTGTTATTCTATTCTGAATCTAAAGCCGGAAAGCTAATTTTTGACTTTCTGTATGCCGTAAAAAATGAATTTCACATTGTTAATTACTAAATATGCAATCTATCAGGCAAGGAATTTATTTACCGGATAAAACATTTTATAAATAGAGAATCATAGTTTACAATTAATGGCAAATAAAAGGAGACACTCATGAAAAGAGAAGAATATATAGATTCAATGACTGAGAAATTGAAAGAGTGGAACAGGGAAATAGAAAAGCTTGAAACAAAAGCACAAAAGGCAAGTACTGACGCAAAAAAAGAGATCAGCAGTGAAGTTGAAGATCTTCGGACAAAGAGAAAACTGGCCGAGGAGAAACTTAATGAAGTTCGTGAAACCAGCCAGGAAGCGTGGAAAGATATTCAGGTTGAAGCTGAAGATGCTTTCGAAGATATGAAAAGCACTCTCAAAAATGCGATGAATCGTTTCGAAAATCTATAGGGCACGTTTTAAAGTAATTCACAAGCAAGGTTAGCAAGTACTGAACGCTCACCTTTTTCAAGGCTCACATGAGCGTACACATCACTTCCATTCATCCTGTCTACCAGGTAGGATAGACCATTGCTCTGTGCATCAAGGTAGGGAGTATCAATTTGAAAAATGTCTCCCGTGAAAATAAATTTTGTATTTTCTCCCGCTCGTGTAATAATCGTTTTGATTTCATGCGGTGTCAGGTTTTGCGCTTCATCAACAATAAAAATCACATTTGATAAACTGCGTCCCCGTATATAAGCAAGAGGAACAATACTCAGTTTGTCAGTCTGTACCATTTCGTCAATTTTCTTGTACTGCTTGCTCGTCTCTTTAAACTGATCTTTAATAATCCCAAGGTTATCCCAGAGAGGCTGCATGTAGGGATCGATTTTTGATTTTACATCACCCGGCAGATACCCAAGATCCCGGTTACTGAGCGGTACAATTGGCCTGGCAAGGAATATCTGGCGATAATCACTCCGTTGTTCGAGAGCTCCTGCGAGTGCAAGAAGTGTTTTACCGGTTCCGGCTGCTCCCGTTATCGATACCAGCTGTATCTGAGGGTTCATTATTGCATCGAGCGCAAACGTTTGTTCCGCATTTCGCGGGCTGATGCCATAGGCGTGTTTTGTGTTTACCAATTCCACTTTTTTGCTACCCGGGTTATACCGGCCAAGAGCAGACGCCTTTCGATTTTTTAGGATATAATAGTGATTGCTGTAGGGTTTCGTCGTTTCAATGTTTTTGTGTTCAACTGATCCTGACTTATAAAGTTTATTAATCAGGTCCGGATCAGGAAATTTTAACTCCGTTTTACCCTTGTACAGATGATCTATATCTTTGATGCGTATAGTTTCATAATCTTCTGCATCGAGATTTACAGCCCTTGCTTTTAGTCTCAGGTTTATATCCTTTGAGACAAGAATAACTTTTCGCTCCGGTTCCTCATCTTTCAGCTTAAGTGCAGAATTCAGTATCCGGTGATCGTTTTTAACAGACCCGAAAACTTTTGAGGCGTCCAGGCTGCTTCCCTCATCACTCAAAACTCTCAGCTTTCCGTGCGTGCGCCCATTTAAAGGGATCCACTCGTGGAGCATATTGGCATCCGAGATTTTATCCAGATACCTGATAAACTCACGGGCATGCAGATTGGTAACCGAATTTCCCTTTTTAAATGAATCGAGCTCTTCCAGGACTGTTATGGGTATTGCGATGTCGTGTTGTTCAAAATTTTTAACGGCATCATAATCATATAAAAGAACTGAGGTGTCAAGTACAAAGATTTTCTTCACTTTCTTTTTTCCGGGCATAAACCGTCTGGTTTTTAGATTTGCATAAGATGATGTGTAAGATGATTCATTCTTATCTCAACTATAATACATAGATATATCAGAATCAATGACAGATAAAATATTAATACAAATTTAACCGGTTTAATCCGTCTCAAAAAAATGGAAAAGTGCGATTGAAAGTGCAATAGCAGCATTCAAACTTTCAACACCGCTGAACCGCCTGCCACTGATTTTAATCTTTTGCCGGCTATTTTTAAAAAGTGCATTTGAAATTCCATTAGCTTCATTGCCTGTAACCAGAATCGATTTTTTTTGTTTTTCCACACTTCTGATATCATTTGAAGAGGTGCCGCTCTCCAGCAGATAAACCTGCCACCCGGTTTTTTCAAAATGAGGCAACAACTCTACCAGGTTCCCGCTTACAACCGGCACTGTTCCGATGGCACCCGCCGCGCTTCGGACTACTTTTGAATTCCAGGGATCAACCGTGCCGCTTCCCGCCAAAAGAGCCTTAGCCCCAAACCACGATGCTGTGCGAATAATGGTTCCCAGGTTACCGGGATCCTGTATACCATCTGTTGCAACAATAATTCCGCTTACGTCTGCTAACTGCTCAGGAGCCGGTTCAGCCGGAATTTTGCAAACAGCTGCAACTCCCTGCGGATTTTCGGTATCTGTAATTGAGTTCATTTCTTCTTCTGAAACCCTATATGCGGAAACCCTGCCGGCAATCCTGCTATCAAATTTATTTAGGTCACTAACAAGCAAAGCTTCGATCCCTATCTTTCCGTTTTGCAGAATTTGTTCAACACAACGTTCACCCTCTGCAAAAAAAAGGTTGTATTCCGATCTATACTTTTTTTGAGAAAGTTTACGCCAGAGTTTAATCTGTTTTACTGAGGCTTTTTTCATCATACCGCTTTTCTGTGAAGATATACATTCCGGCATAAAATATTGATTGGGAATCCATTCATCAGGTTCTATATTTAAATAAAGAGACAACAGGAAATATAGCAGAAACAGTTATGAAAAATTTTTTAAAGAGACTTGGTATTGAAAAAGTTAACGCAGGCTCTTCTACGGGGCAAAATTTTATATCAGCTTCCGGTTCTGATGTAATTTCCAGTTTCACACCTTCAGATAACAGTGAAATTGCAAAAGTTGCATTAACCACCCGTAAAGAGTATGATCAGATTGTCGGCGCAGCAGAATTGGCCTTTGAAGCATGGCGCGATACACCTGCTCCGCAGCGGGGAGAGATTGTTCGTCAAATCGGGCTTAAACTGCGCGAATTTAAGGAACCGCTCGGTAAACTTGTTTCTTATGAAATGGGTAAAATTTACCAGGAGGGACTGGGAGAAGTTCAGGAAATGATTGATATCTGTGATTTTGCTGTGGGCCAGTCTCGCCAGCTCTACGGAAAAACCATGCATTCCGAAAGACCAAAGCACCGGATGTATGAACAGTGGCATCCGCTTGGGATCGTCGGCATTATATCTGCATTTAATTTTCCGGTTGCTGTTTACAGCTGGAACGCAATGATTGCCGCGGTTTGCGGTGATGTTGTGATCTGGAAAGGATCAGAAAAAACACCACTCTGTTCTATCGCAGTTCAAAAAATTATCAGTAAAGTTTTAAAGGAGAATGATCTTCCCGAGGGCATATTTAACATGATTACAGGAGCGCGGGAAGCCGGAGAGTGGCTCACAACCGACAACCGGGTACCACTGATTTCTGCCACAGGATCTATCCCTATGGGTAAGCAGGTTGCACAAACCGTCGGCGCCAGGCTGGGCAAAACCATACTTGAACTGGGTGGAAACAACGCGATCATTATCAGTAAAGATGCAGATGTTGAAATGGCAACCCGTGCTGTTGTATTCGGATCGGTTGGTACCTGCGGCCAGCGATGTACATCCACACGCCGTCTTATTATTCACGATGATGTTTTCGATACGATTAAAAAACGCCTCATCAATGCTTATAAAAGTGTAACCATCGGTGATCCCCTTGATGAAGATACACTGGTTGGCCCTATGATTGACAAGGAAGCCTTGAAACAAATGCAAAAGGCGCTGGAGCAGGTAAAAAAGGAGGGGGGGACGGTTTTATACGGAGGAGATATTTTAAAAGACAAGAAAGGAAATTTTGTCCGCCCCGCTATCTGTGAAGTTGAAAATCACTATAACATTGTTCAGGAAGAGACATTTGCACCGATCCTCTACCTCATCAGGTACAAGTATCTCGATGAAGCAATGAAATATCACAATGGTGTAAAGCAGGGACTCAGTTCGGCAATGTTCACGCTTAACATCAGGGAGGCTGAAAAATTTCTGAGCGCCGGCGGCAGTGATTGCGGAATTGCCAATATCAATATTGGTACCAGCGGCGCTGAAATCGGAGGCGCTTTCGGAGGTGAAAAGGAGACCGGCGGAGGCCGAGAGTCGGGCTCTGATGCCTGGAAAGGTTATATGCGTCGACAGACAAACACCATTAACTGGGGAGATACTATGCCTTTGGCGCAGGGGATTGAATTCGACGTCTAAATTTTTAGAGCCGCGATTTCGTTATTAAAGAAAAGCCTGTTTTTACTTTCTAATATTTAATCAAAAATACAGGAGAGTTATTATGATTGATTCAAAACATTTTACCCTTATGGGTTGGATGGAGGGTTACAGGTACATTTGCATAGAAATTCTCAGGATGTTTCTGGGAGGACTTATTTTTTATAAAGGATATTATTTTGTTGAAAATATATCTGAAATTTATGCAATGATTGAACAAACCATGCAGATATCTGCTTACATTGTTGCTCACTACGTTGTAATTGCACATTTGGTTGGAGGAATTTTGCTGGTCACAGGACTTTTGACACGTCTTGCTGCTTTTATTCAGATACCTGTTTTGCTTGGTGCTGTTATATTTGTCCATAGAGGTGAATTTCTTATGGGATCAGGCACAGATCTGGAATATGCATTACTGGTCCTGGTGTTGCTCACAGTTTTCTTCTTCTACGGTGGTGGAAGATTGTCGTTAGATTATTGGCTCCTGCGCAGAAAAGAGAAAGCAGCGGAGAAAGGCTGATAAAATTTCAACTCAGCTGGTCAATAACCCGAAAGCTTTCGGGACCCGTTTGAAAAAGCAGATCGTAAAGAGAGCACCACGGTTCGAACCCATCAAAATGCTGATGGTAAACAGGATGCCCGAAGTCCGGATCGGATCTCATTTTAGCCTGGCGCATGTAATGCCGGCTGTCGTGTTCCTGGTAAAGCAGATCCGCATTCATGTTTTGAGCTAACTTATCGGGATCCGGGTCATAAACGGATATGGTGCTTGCCAGCTGTTCTTTTTCTTTTACGGACAAATCAAGAAAGATGAAAAGCCTCTCTCTGAGGTACAAATTAAATGGAAGCAGGTACGTAAATTTCTTTGCCGATTCAAAATCAGCCCTGATTTCCGGTTCATAAAAATCAAAATAGAGTGAGTTGCGATAGTTAAACGCAAGAGTACGGAGAAGGGGAGTAATCCAGTCAATCGTATGGTCAATCCGTACATCCCGAATCAGTTTCTTGCGATCGTCTGTCATAACCGGAATATGAATATAGCCGGTGCCGTCAGGAGTACGGATAAGAGCTCTGTGCGTGCGCCCTTTTCGTGACCACTGTTCATTATCAGTCAGCAGAATCTTATCAGCCTGAAGCATACAGGCAAGATCATACAGATTGGGGGCAAACAGAGGCTGCATCAGGGCCAGTTTCATCTGAACATTTAATTCATTAGGGCATATAGTCATCCGGATTTGGCCGGCGCCCAAATTTAAAAATTACAATTGCCATTATTACAATACCGGATGGATAGATTAATAGCCAGTGAATATCAAAAACTACTACAAATATCAGTGCGGCAATTGAGAGCAATCCACCCACAGTGGCGTATGGCAGCTGTGTGCGCACGTGTTCCACATGATCGCACTGGCTTGCAATAGAGCTTAAAATAGTAGTATCGGATATCGGAGAACAGTGATCGCCCCAGACAGATCCTGCCAGAACAGAACTTACACTTGCATAAATGACAATCAGTGTTATTTCAGGATCGAGCCCTGCGTCTCCACCCAGTTTCCAGGCCAGCGGCAAAACCAATGGCATTAATATTCCCATAGTTCCCCAGCTTGATCCGGTAGCAAAAGCAGTTAATGCAGATATAATCATAACCAATACCGGTATCCAAAGCGGGTTCAGTACTTCTCCAAATACGGATACGAGATAATCAGCTGTTCCAAGATCAACTGTCTGTGCACTGAGTGCCCAAGCCAAAACCAGAATTAATACACCGTTAAACATCACATGCATTCCCTTGAACATACCATCTAACGTTTCGTCAATAGTCAGCAGCCGGCGCGAAACAGACATCATAATAGCTACAACAACTGCGAATAAAGAACCCCATAGCAATGCTGAATAAGAATCTGCTGAGGCAACAATATCTTGTACGGATGATCCTTCACCGGTTATAAATAGTCCGCCAATCACACCAAATATCAGGGTAAGTATAGGAATCGCCGCATTCGACCAGTGTGAAACTTTATTGGTCGGTTCCCTTTCATCTTTGGCTTCGTGATAGATATTATAATCATCAAAATCCGGGTCATGCCTGGCTTTGTAGAGATTTTTTCTGGATGTTAACATAGGTCCGAAATCGCGGCCACTCCATGCAATCATCAAAACAAATATAATCGTAAAAAAAGCATAAAAGTTATAAGGGAGTGATTGAATAAAAACACTGTAGGCAGCTTCATCGAAACCGGTTAGACCCTGTCCGGCAGAATCTATGTAACCAACCATAGCCCCAATCCATGTGCTTATCAGTGCAATGGTAGCAACAGGAGCAGCCGTGGAATCAACCAGGTAGGCAAGTTTAGCGCGGCTTATCTTCAGTTTGTCGGTTAGCGGGCGCATTGTATTCCCAACGACCATTGTGTTGGCATAGTCATCAAAAAATATTACAAATCCCATCAACGCTGTTACAAGCTGGCCTTTTACTTTTGTTTTTATATAGTCAGAAATAAACGATATGATACCTCTTGTTCCACCATTATCGGTAATAATTCCAATAATCCCTCCAATCAACAGACTGAAAATTATAATACTCATGTGATCCGTATCTGCCGTAGCAGGAACTATATATTGCGTGAGGCTTGTGAAAAAAGATGTGAATACCGACAGAAGGCTCATTTCACCTACAAGCCAGGTTCCCATCCATATACCGACAAAAAGCGCCAGTAAAACCTGTCGGAATACAAGTGCCATTATGATTGCTGCCAGCGGAGGGAGCAGACTCAGCCAGGTTCCGAACACACTGGTTACTGTATCACCGGCAAGTGCAGATCCATATAGCCCCCCAAAGCCTGATATCAAAAAAAGGATTGTAACAGCAATTACAGAGTACCTGATTTTCTTCATCCGTCATCTACACATATTCATTTCAAATTTTAACAGGGGTAAAATAGAAGGTTTTATTTATAATACAAGATATGCGAACTTATCTGTGCAATGAGGTTTATAATAAATTCATAAGAATGAAATCAGAGTCTTTTGTTCCATTCAATTTTCGATAAATGCGTTGAATAAAGGCAAAATGTTGAGTATTGTTCACACAGACAGCTAACTTTATAAAGAGGCTTTTTTGAATTCAATAAACAGGTACGACCGAAAATTTATCTCAAGAAGAAAAGAGCTTGTTGATAATTTGCGAATCAAAGGCATTGAAGATGAATCCGTTTTGCAGGCATTTAACCGGGTGCCCCGGCATCAATTTGTAGACACAGCTCTCGAAAACCGCGCATATGAGGATAATGCTCTTCCTATAGGAATGGGGCAAACCATATCACAGCCATACACAGTAGCAGCCCAGACAGAGTTGCTTGAGGTTGAAAAAGGGCACAAAGTACTTGAAATAGGAACCGGGTCGGGCTATCAGTCGGCCATATTGTGTGAACTTGGAGCTAAAGTGTACAGTGTTGAGCGTCATAAGGAGCTGTACGAAAGAGCCAAAGAGATATTGACCAAACTTGGCTATAAAGCAGAATTAAAACTGGGTGACGGCACAAAGGGATGGAGTGCATATGCGCCCTATGACAGAATAGTAGTTACAGCAGGTGCTCCCGTAGTGCCGGAGGATTTGATTGAGCAGTTGACCACAGGCGGCAGACTGGTAATCCCTGTCGGCTCCGAGTATACACAGACCATGATGAGGATTACAAAGGAATCGGAAGAATCATATAAAGAAGAACATTTCAGAAATTTTAAATTTGTTCCCCTGGTTGGAGAGAAAGGCTGGAATATCTGATCTTTGTTCTCATAAATAGTTTACGAATACCTTGCAAAACTAAGATTTAATTTTCTGAAAATCTGAAGGTTCATTTCAAGTCGTTGTCGTATTTATATTTACAACGATCTTCATTTATATTTATACTCTACTGATTTTGGGAACATGAACAGCGGCCCACCTGTTTAACTACTGTATTCGATTGATAAAATATCAGTCAGAATCTCTAATCCAAATTTAATATATAGGAATTATGAAGATCATAACCAATGTAGCATTAGTAGCTGTAATTGTAGCCGGGCTGGCGTTTATGCCTGTCGAAAACAGTGAAACAAAAGTAAATACGAGTGACAAAGATATAGTGGAGCTAGCCTCCGAAACCCCCTCTCTCTCAACACTTGTACAGGCAGTAAAAGCTGCAGGGCTTGTTGAAGTATTAAAGGGTGACGGACCGTTTACAGTGTTCGCTCCCACCAATGAAGCATTCAATGCACTGCCCGAAGGAACCCTGGAAGATCTGCTGAAACCTGAAAATAAAGATCAGCTGGTTAAGGTGCTTACATACCATGTAGTGCCCGGCAAAGTTATGTCAACGGATCTTAGTGATGGAATGTCTGCTGAGACAGTTGAAGGAAGTGAAATTGACATATCCGTAGGAGAAGATGGCGTTGATATTAATAATGCCTCAGTTACTGCTGCAGATGTTGAAGCATCAAATGGTGTTGTTCACATTATCGATACCGTGATTCTACCGTAAACATCAGTACGTTTTTGTTTTAGAGTTAAGGTTAAGGACAAACCCGGAGCAATCCGGGTTTTTTTATTTTATAGTGATGAAATTCTCACTTATGAAATTTACCTTCGTTAAAATGATAAAAATCTTTTAATTAACTTCCTATATGAACAAAAACGAACATAAAATTTTTACCCCTCTGCAAATCGGCCCTGTTAAGCTGAATAACAGGCTGGTCATGGCTCCTATGACGCGCAATCGTGCAGATAATGTATTTGAAGCACCTACCGACCTGCATGTGGAATACTATAGCCAACGAGCCTCAGCAGGACTCATAATTTCAGAGGGTTCCCAGGTTTCTAAACAAGGACGCGGTTACATGTATACCGCCGGTATTTATAACGAAGAACAGGTGGAAGGCTGGAAAAATGTGACAGACGCCGTTCATGAAAATGGCGGAAAAATACAAATACAGCTCTGGCATACCGGGAGGGTTTCACATCCCTATTTTCAGAATGGAGGAAAGCCTGTAGCCCCCTCTGCAATAAAAGCCGATTCAAAAGCATTTACTCCAAATGGATTTGAAGATACGCCCGAACCCCGCGCACTTGCAACTAATGAGGTTGAAGATATTATACAGGATTTTGGCCGTGCAGCCGAACGGGCCCGGCGGGCAGGGTTTGACGGTGCCCAGATCCATTCCGCCAATGGTTACCTTGTGGAGCAGTTTCTTCATGACTCTTCCAATAAAAGAAAAGACAGGTATGGCGGAAGTATAGAAAACAGGTCGCGTTTTCTCTTTGAAGTAATTGATGCCGTTGCGAAAGAGATGGGAGAAAACCGCACTTCCGTTCGTCTGTCACCAAGTAACTTGTTTAATACAGACAACGACTCACAATCAAGGGATCTTTACGAATATGTAATCCGGAAACTCAATGAATATGATCTTGCATTCCTCGAGCTTGTTGAACCACTTGATGATGTTAGCGATCGTCCGGAGCTTGTGAATCATGTGGCAGAGCATTTCCGGCCGGTGTACAATGGTATGCTGTCTACAAACGGAAAGTACGACAGAGAGTCCGGCATGAAGGTGATAGAGACAGGTACTGCAGATATGGTATCCTATGCCAAGCTCTTTTTAGCTAACCCCGATCTGCCGGAACGATTCAAAAAAGATGCCCCCTTGAATGAACAAGATCCCGATACGTTTTACGGTACAGGTAAAGAAGGATACATAGATTACCCGTTTCTTGAAGAGATAAAAGAAAATGGGAAATAGATATTTTCATGAGTTCGAAACACCTTAACTTGCTATCTGCCTAAATGTACCAAGTCAATCTGCTTGTAATAACGATCTTCGTTTTACCCACCCCCGGCCCCTCCAATGGAGGGGAGTTTTTGGTTAAATTATTTTTAAATCAGGTGAAATGAGCGACTCTTGAATTATGGGGTACTTTCACTTTTCACGTTTCAGTTCTGCCGGTTTTGTTCTCTTCTGAGTATCCGGCTTAACTGGCAACTCATCAATTCAATAAAAAACCCCGACCGCCTGTTAAGCACCGCCGGGGTTTAATTCATTGTTAGCTGTTTTCAGACCTGATTCTTAATCCGGGTTCAGAATATTATCAATCCTGGATTCCACATCTGCGAGATGTACTTTTGTAGCCCGGTCGTTCACCCGTGATCTCGTACTTCGGGCGTCCTGCATAAGAGTTTCAAGCTGCTCCCGCACAATTGGGCGAATGTCAGACTGGCTTACATTGACAGATGTGAAACCAAAAAACTGACGAAACGCCGCCGGTATATCAGGAAGTTCTTCTGTCATAAGAGATTCCATTTGTTCGAGGTACGCTCTCTGCAGGTTTCGTCTGTAAACATCGATTGCAACATTGTTTCGAAGTTCACTCCATACTGTGCCGCGGAGATCATCCATAAACTCAAACGGCGTATAAGTATTTTCAGCCCGCTGATCGTATTCAATCAGCCTTGCAATTCGCTGCGGATCCAGCACATTTTCAAGAACCGCTACCTGCCTGCTCCTGAAACTGTCTACAAAATCAGCCTGATTAATTCTGTCCAGAATCTCATCGTTTACCACCCATGTTGGCGATGTAAATGCATGCCGTCCCAAAAAGTCCATGGCTCGTTTTTGAGTTTCTTTGGGAACAAATTCATAAACAGGGCCTTCCTGGTCAAATGTTTTACGTGTTTCGTAAACACCGCCAACATTTTGGCTTACATGACCCATGTATCGGTTCCACTGGCCAAGAACCTGACCGTATAATTCTTCGAGCTCTTCAAAGTCTTCGCCTTCCTGTCTTGTCCATTCTACGAGAGCGTCAGTAATCACCTGCAGGTTTGCCAGGCCGTAGCTGCTCGCCTTCATGGCATCATCACCAAGATCTTCATTTTGCGAGCGCGGATCGATTTTACTTCCGGTCTGTCGTCCGTAAAAGAATATGGGGTCATCCGCACGTTCCAGTACCCAATCATGCAGGATCTCTTCCTGTTCTTCAAGAGGAGTATCACCAAACCAGGTGTATCCCCATTTAATTGCCCATTTATCATAGGGTCCAACACGCGGAAGGAAATTCGTTACACCGTCTCCCGGCTGTGCAATGTAGTTGAAGCGTGCATAATCCATGATAGACGGTGCTGTTCCGTGTGTGTCCGTATAAGTCGGTGAGCGAAGAGAATCCACAGGTACTGCATAGCTTGAACCCCAGTTATGCGGATGTCCGAGTGTGTGTCCCACCTCGTGAGCAGAAACAAAACGAATCAGCTCTCCCATCACTTCGTCATCAAACTCAACTCCCCGTGCTTCGGGGTTGGCTGCTGATGTCTGTACGAAATACCAGTTACGAAGAAGGCTCATCACATTGTGAAACCATCCGATTGCTGAAGTCAAAATCTGTCCGGATCTGGGGTCGTGTACGTGCGGACCAAATGCATTCGGTATCGGGGAAGCAAAATAGCGGATCGAGGGGTACCGGATATCTTCAAGACTGAAATCAGGATCTTCCTCTGGTGTCGGTGCCATCTTTCCCATAATAGCATTTTTAAAACCGGCTTCTTCAAAGGCAACCTGCCAGTCATCAACGCCTTGTATTAACCATTTGCGCCATTTCTTTGGAGTTGCGGGATCAATGTAAAATATAATAGGCTCCTCGGGCTCCACAAGCTCTCCCCGCATATAGGCCTCTTTATCTTTCGGAACCAGTCTCCATCGGGTTATGTGGCTCACCTCTTTCGCTTTCTGAGCATCAGCTCCGTAATCAGTTTTATTTACGGTAAAGTAACCCACACGTGCATCCGGTTTTCGCGGCTGCATTGGCTCTTCCGGCATCAGTACCATACTGTGATTTATCTCCAGCGAAATTGTATTAGCATCCGAATTGGATGGCGGATTACCGGCTTCATATGTTAAAAGATGCCTTGCTTCGATATTCTCTGGATAACTGTTGATATGCTCAATGAATGTTCTTGAGCCATCCACACGCCGAACCTGGTATCGCTGCCTGGCGCCTTGCTGCAAACCAAGTGCAGGTACATCAGACGTAAAAAGGCTTGTAACTTCAATCACTGTACCTGTTGTATCTTCATTCAGGGCCTCAATATCAAAAGATGCCAGGATAGGCTCAAAATTGGAATTTCTTACCGCTTCAAAAATGGGGAGCGTATCACTTGCCACATTTTCGAATGAGACACGCCGAAGAAGTATTTTATCATCCTTTCGTTCCCATCTCAAAGACTGAGTGTTGTTTTTCATACCGCCAAATTGAATACCATCGGCCGTTTTTGATATTCGTGAAACCATCAGCATTTCGCGGCCAAGCAGTGAATCGGGAATTTCATAGAAATATTTATCTTCCTGTTTGTAGACATTAAAAAGTCCTTCGTCCTTTTCAGCGTCGTCCTTGATTACCTCACTGAATGGTTTCATTTCTTTATCCCCATTCTTTCCGGGTGGTGTAGGACGATCTCCTCTCTGCCCGGTTGAGGGGCCGTCATCTTTTGATGCTGATCCGAAAACTCCGCAGCCGGCCATTACAAAAAGTGAAAGGCTGAGAATCAACATCTTTCTTATTGATGCATTCATATCTTATCTATTGGTTTATTTGTATTTAAATCGTAGTTATCAAAACTGCAATGATTGACTTTCCAAATCAAGTAAAAATAATGCCCGCTTGTAAAAAGATGATAATATAAGAATGGTACAGTTGAATCGGGTTTAATTTTCCAATTGCCGGCAAACCGGAAGTCAACTATAAGTTATCCGTAATTCAAAATTTAGCATTCATCATTCATCATCCTCATATCTTTTTTCCAGAAAAGGGATCATATGCTCACCAAGCCAGTCAAACATATCTCTCTGGTAACGTCTTGAGCCGTTACCCCCGTAATTATCAGATGTAACAGCAATCACAGATTCAAGTTCGGGAATCATCAGGATATACTGGCCGCCGTTACCCCAGGCAAAAGCTACATGGTAGCCGGCCGTTTTTCGCCGCCACCAAAGGTAACCATAGTCGTATGGATTATAGTTACTCCTGGTATAGATTTTGAAAGAGTCGATGATCCACTCCCGTGGAACGATCTGCCGGCCGTTATACGTCCCCATATCCATTACCATTTGACCTATTTTGAGCATATCGCCGGGCCGGAGCGCCATATTGTTTCCGCCCATATAATAGCCCTGGGGACCCCGGTCCCACCCGCCGGGCTGAATATCCATCGGGCCAAACAGGTAGCGGATTGCAAAATCACGAGTGCTCATTCCGGTTGCCTTCGTCAGAATAGCCGAGAGTAAATGGGTAGTGCCGGTACTGTAAATCATTCTGCCGCCCGGACTATCTTCCAGGGGCTGATCCAGGGCAAAATGAATCCAGTTACTGCTTATAGCCCACCTTCCATAATTGTGAAAACTTGTTGTTTCAAGACCCGTTCTCATCGTCAAGAGGTCTTTAATAGTGATCGACTCCTTCACTGAATCCGGGTTGGTTTTAAAATAATCCGGAAAGAATTCATTGATTTTCTGATCCGTGCTTTTCAAAAACCCCTCTTCAATGGCAATTCCGGTGAGCAGTGATAGGATACTTTTTGAAGCAGATTTGATATTATTGGTGCGCCGGGCATTCATTTGACCAAAGTATTCTTCAATCAGAATATCGCCGTTTATCTGTACCAGCAGACTGTTTACTGTGCCGATATCTTTGAATCGGTTAATTAACTGATTTGTACTTAATGTATCGCCCGGGAGCGTTTCATTCCCTGAAGCTCTTGAATTCGCCGGGGCGGCTGACTGATAAACAAATAGTAAAAAAATGAAAATTGCGTATGAAATAACTTTCACGTCAACACTTACAAAATTAACAGTATGCGAACTAAGGAAACTACAAAAACAAACAGTGCGTTTCCGATTGCTATTTCAATATAATCCCGGTTTACAAATCTGTTCATCACAGATTACTATTATTTACAACTGAATGGTAAAGAGAGTACCACAACTGACAACGAGTGAAGCAGAAATAAAAAACCCAATTCTGACAAAATCTAAAATTCATTTCAATTCATCAGAATTGGGGGAAGTAAGCAAGCTAAACCGGCTGATTTTAATTTATCGGAAATCGCACACCTGCGCCAAGCACCAGCTGGTCTGCATCACTCAATATGTATTTAACCTCGGCATAGAGTGATCCAAAGTTAACATCATATTCACCGCCGATACCGAGATTGAGCCCAACTTCAGAATCAGAAGCCGAACCACCACCAAAAAAATCATTACCGTCAAAATCAAAATTAACAGATGTAATATTTAATCCAGCCAATCCATAAGCTCTTTTACCTTCATCTTCAGCAAAGATATAGTTTCCGTTAAAATTGAGTTCCCATACAGTCAGTTTTGCGTCTCCTTCTTTATCGGGAAAATAGAACTTGAAATTTGCGCCTGCACGAAACTTTTCATCAATTACATAATAACCGCCTGCATTAATACCAATACTGTTATCCAGTTCACCTTCGCCGATACCGGTTCCGAAAATGAGTCCGCCTCCCACTTTGATATCTCCTTTCTCACTCTGAGCAAATGCATCAGGTTGCAGAAAGCAAATTAAGAGCATAGAAATTCCAATGTAGTTAAGTACCTTTTTCATAAATCCAGTTATTTAATTTTTAGTTAGTTTTTTTATTTAAAACCTGTTTTTGCTTCATCCTGATATGCGTATTTATTTTCAAATTATATTCATTTATTCACGACATGCCCCTCAAACACATTTTTAAAAGAATTTTTTTGTTTTCTTACGCTGGAATATTTGGATGAATCTTCCAATAAAGAGAGCTGAGCGAATTGGACGAGGAGTGGTACTTGAGTTTCAAAACTTCTAAAAAGCTGCTTCATCGGTTCATAAATCTTTTTCTGTTTAAAATTTGACTGTTTCGGAGAATGTAATTTTGCTGAAAATATCTCAGGATAAATTGAATGATATAACCTGGTGTCGATGTTTTATAAATGAACAAATACCAAGAGAAACCGAGTTCAACATGCAATTACTTCAAACATCAGAGTTTTTCGATTCTATCGCCAATATTGTACACAGAGAGACTCAGGAACATAAAAATCATCTCGATTTAACGGTTTCTGAAGTACACGTTTATCGTAATGCGGGAGATCTGGATTTCGGAGGCAGCGAATTCAAACCAGCAACAACAGATCCTGTAAAGCCGGAAAAAAATGATCCTGAAGATGACTACGGATGGTGGAAATTGAAGAGCGGTATTTATAAAGCCGTTTTTAATGAAAAGATAAAACAATCGGATCAGACCACTGCCTTTGTTTCACTTCATGAGCATGCAAAAAAAGCGGGTATCCTCAGCAACGAAGGATTTGTAAGAAATGAGGAAAATGGCCGTTTATCATTCAATTTTTTCGTTCCGGAATCGGGTTGTAATATTAAAGAGAATGCGAGAATAGCTTCCATCTTTATTTTAATAGAATAGGAAATCCCGTTTTTCAAAGCTACATTACATTTTTAGCACCTCAAATATTTATCAATAACATGGGATAGTGGATAAGAAATTACATATCACCCTATTAGGTATGTTTAGAGTTACCTATAATAAAGGTAATGTAATTTCTGACCTTAATACACGCCGGCTTCAAGAGTTACTTGCCTGGCTGATTTTACACCGCGATGAATATCAAAGTCGCCAAAGACTCTCTTTCACATTCTGGCCGGAAAGCCGCGAATCCCAGGCCAGAAATAATCTCAGAAATCTTTTACACCTCCTTCGAAAAGCACTTCCGGATCTTGATTCCTTTATTATTGTAGAGCATACCTCCCTTAAATGGAAACAGGACTCTGCCTTTACCTGTGATGTTGATAACTTTGAAAAAAAGATTGCAGCAGCAAAACTATTAAAAGATCCCGGGCAACGGGAATTGAAGCTGAAAGAGGGAGTTTTACTATATGGAGGTGAGCTTCTGCCTGACAGCTATTCAGAATGGATAGAGGAATACCGCTATCGTTTGAAACTTGATTATCAGTATGCGCTGCAAGAATTGGTAAAGCTGACAAAAAGCAATCGGGAATACGATAAGGGAATAAAATATGCCAAGATGTGGACTACCGAAGAACCCTTCAATGAATCTGCCTGGCGACATCTGATTACTCTTTATGCATTACAAAATGACAGGGCTAATGCTCTGCAGGCATATAAAAGGTGCACCGGTATTCTACGCAAGGAGTTAGATATTGAACCGGCCCCTGAAACCCTGGATCTGTATGAACAACTGATAAATAATTATCGTGAGTTCAAAGAACACAATCAAATAGAATCCTTACCGCATTCTGAAAAAAAATGGCCACTGATTGCAAGGGATAAAGAGTGGTCAACACTGCAGGATAACTGGAAAATTACGCTCTCAGGAGGGCAAAGACTGTTGTTCCTTGAAGGAACATCCGGACTAGGGAAATCCCGGCTGGCAAGTGAGTTTGCAGAAAAAATACAAAGACAGGGTTATCCGGTAATTTATAACAGGTGCCATTCTACCACTATTAAACTTGGTTTTGGGTGTATTATCAGTTGTTTAAAGAAAACGGCTTTATACAGCTATATAGATAAACTGGACGATATCTGGAAGGCACATTTAGTTCGGCTTTTACCCGAATTGCTTGTAGATTACCCTCACCTGAAGCCTCCCGAACACGTGGACAAACCGGAAGAGCAGTACAAGTTATTTGAAGCTATTTCCAGGATTTTCCTATCGATTGATAAGCCCATGCTTTTGGTAATGGATGACCTTCATTGTTGCGATGTGGAAAGCCTTAACTGGATAAGCTATCAACTTCAAAGAAATGAATCGGCTTCTCTACTATTCCTTTGTACGATAAATAATGAGGAGGTAACTGCCGGTTCAGCTATAGAACAATTTGCTAGTGCCCATCAAAAGGAACACTATGTAAAGCATTTTAAACCGGCTCTATTTGACCTTGAGCAAACAACCGAATTACTGTCGGCAATAATAGGTCAGCCGCCGGATAAATTGACCGCGCAAAATATTTATCATTCATCTATCGGTATACCGGGGCAAATAGTCGAATCGGTGAATCAAGATTTACAAAGTATTGATCAGCAGGAATCTACAGCAACATCGATACCGGCAAGAGTGCCTGCTAAAGGAATTGAACCGTCGTTTTACGAAACTGATTTATCTCAGGATTCTGAAATAAAAAAGCCGGGAAATACCGGAACTGGGAACCCGAAGCCTCTTCAGTCTGCCGGAATGTACAGTCGTTTTACAGTACTCTTTGGCCGGTTGAAATATCCCTATGTTACTTCGGCCCTGCTATTTGTGGTACTTTTTTTACTGTACAGCGACTTTAATTTTCTTGCTGCGGGTTATTCAGATAAAGTGCAAGCTATTGGAGTTCTTCCTTTCAGCAATCTTTCTGACGAAAATACTGACGAAGCATTTAACCTGGGAATGGTTGATATCCTTAGCAACAACCTGGCTCAAACCGATAAATTTAAGGTGGTTTCCCACAAGTCGGTCTCCTTTTATATAAATCAATACTCTCAAAGCCGGATGGTTCAAGAACTTGATCTGGATTTTCTTATTGAAGGATCCGTACTGACTTCGGGTGATCAGGTTCGCATTAATATTCAATTAATAGACGCCAGAACCAGTGAATATATCTGGACCAAAACCTATGATAGATACCTGGGGGAATTTTTATCTCTACAAAAAGAGCTTGCGGAAGATATCCTGACCGAAGTTAATACTGTCTTAGGCTATGATATCGGCCCGGAATTAGCTGTAAATACGCCACGGGTAAATCCCGATGCATTAAAATACTTTATGCAAGCTAAGAGTGTGGGGGGTGACGACGAATTATCTCTTCTCATGCAATCTATTGCCATTGATTCAACCTTTTCACCTGCCTATGCCCACCTTTCCATTGAATACGCTTTTCGATTCGCTTTTACACATTCAGAAAATTACAGGCAGAAATCACAGCAGGCTATAAATAAAGTACTCGTTCTCAATCCCAATTCGTCGTTGGCTTATTTGGCAATAGCTATGCTCAGTGAATTTAGTTTTGATTGGGGAAACGCTGAAAAGGCATTTAAAAAGTCCATCGAGTTCAATCCGCTCAATGACCTCGCCTATCACGAATTGGCGCAATTGCAGATGCGGTTAGGACGATTTGAAGAAGCTATTGAGTCGGAAAAAAGGGCCATTTATTTGGCACCGAACTCTTTTCATTACCAAAACGGACTCGGGGAAATTTACCTGTTCCAAAGAGACTATGAAAAAGCTATCCTGGAAATGAAGAAGGCGCTGCAGTTAAATGCTGATTATCCTCCTTCCCAACGATGGCTTTCCAAAGCTTATATGCACAAGCAAGATTATCAAAAAGCTTTGGAGCACTACGATATATTTTCAAAAATGAGTGGTGGATTTGAGGATCCATCTAACTTCCCAAGCGGTTTGGCCCAGATCTATGGACACACGGGCCAAAAGCAGAAAGTACTGGATTTGATAAACACCTTTTTAGAGAAGAATTCTGTTACGGCCATAAATACATTTCTAATGCTTCAGTTGGCATTAGCTTATACTTCCATTAATGATGTGGAAAATGCATTATTGTGGCTTGAAAGAGGCCAAGAAGCTAATGCAGGATGGTTGATATACATGAAAGTTCAGCCCGGTTTTGATCCGATACGAACCAATCCCCGCTATCAAGCTGTGGAACGACAGATTTTCGGAAAATACAGCATGTAAAATAGGCTTAGAGGTACCAGTTTATTGAACAACCTATCCATTCACATTCTAATCAAATGTATACACTACTTCTAAAGTAAGCTGTCCCAATAGCTCTTTTGCTGCTGGAATAAATCGTTTTATAATTTTTTGAAATTTATTTCAAAAAAACGGTATAAAAGACGCTCAAAAATCTTTAGGAAAACGCTCTTCTTTTAAATTACGGTTAGTCACTGATTCAATTAACTTTAATTTATGAGAATATTATCATGAAAAAACTAATATGTAATAAACTAAAAAGTACGGTATCCTTACTGATTATGTCATTTTTATTGACGCTCTCCGTAAATGCTCAAAAAATAGACTGCGCAGAATTTGCAGGTTTCGATACCAATAAACTGCCAACACTATTGAGAAGTATAGGAGAAGAAGATTTTTCAAACTTTTTAAATGTAATGAGTTTGAAAGATTACTCGAATGTAATCTATGACGGATTATCGGTGGATTGTTACAAAAACAGACAATTTAGCCTTACAGGCAAAGGTAAAAATATTGAACTGGATGCTACGTATGGAGATGACGGAAACTTAATAAAAGGGAGACTCATTAAGATAGATGCGCATATTCCTTTTTTAATCAGAAAACATTGTTCGGCTTATCTTCATGAAGGCTGGGAAATGATAAGTAATAAAATATTTATTATCGATTTTAATCCCGTTAAGACCGAGTACGAAATAGAATTGATGCGTGAGGATGAGAAGTTGACCTTATTCTTTGACCATACCGGCAAGCAGATTAGAAGGCTATCCCGAATATAGTATGTTTGTTTAACTTCTGGTTTATAAATCCCAGGGCCCTGTATTCATACGGGGTTTTTTATATGTAAAATTTTGATCTTGCTGAAACCGGGTTTTTGTTAAAAAAATGGTAACAAGCTTTTAAAACAAAAGGCAGAGAAGAGTCATCGGATGAGCCTTTTGATTAACTTATTTATGTGATTATAAGTACACTCATCCGATGACGCTGTTTATTGGCAATCACTCATCCTTTGCCAGTCCTTTGCCAGAATTTTCTCTATTCATCATTCTTCAAACCTTCCGCTGTCCTGTCTTCGTACGGCGGCGCCGGTGTCATTTCAATTTTGTAGTCATCCATCATGTCCAGAACTTCGCGGACAACCCGTTCAATCTGAGGGTCACGGCCATCCATCAGGGCATTCGGATCGTCCCAGACTTCAATATCGGGGCGTACACCTTCGCCTTCCCAGAACCAGTGTCCGTCGTTATCGTATAGTCTTGCCCCGGGAACCGTGATTCCGCCACCATCAATGAGCTGATGTCCGGTTGCAGGTCCGACAAGGATTCCGAGAGTGCGTTCGCCCACGATCGGTCCGGCTTCCAGTTCCTGGAACGCCCACGGCAGACCGTCTCCGCCCGATCCTGCCCAGCCGTTGATCAGCATTCCCTTAGGACCGGTATTGGTCTTAATTGGCCAGGTGTGATCGCGGCCGTGCCGCCAGTGAAGGTTGTAGACAACCGGACGCTGCAAAAGCTCAAGAAACCGGTCGGCTAACTGACCGCCGTCGTTAAAGCGCTCGTCAATGATGAACCCTTTTTTGTGTAGCTGCCCGTAGTACATGCGAACCAGTTCACGCTGTCCCTGTGCTGAAGTATTCGACATGTAGACATAGCCAAGCTGGCCGTCCGAAAGTTCATCCACCATCTTCCTGTTGTTCTCTATCCACTCCAGGTAGCGAAGCTGTGATTCTTCGCCCTGCGTCAGCGTTTTCACGATCACCTCTTCTGCATTTTCACGATTGCCATCGTCACTGATCATCAGGGAGACGGTTTTGCCGTCCAGGCCGTCAAACGCCGCGTACGGATCTTTCTCTGTGTCGAGCAGCATACCGTTTACCGAGTGGATATAGTCGCCGGCTTCAACAGAAACACCGGGCCTGTCGAATGGAGAGCGCACCTGCGTATCCCAGGAAGCGGGACGCACAATACGCCTGATGCGGTACTGATCGCCTTCCAGTTCCCAGTCGATTCCCAGGTAACCGGTGCCGCGGAATTCAACGTCTTCGGTGTCGCCGCCAAACGTGTAGGTGTGTCCGGCGCTCAATTCGGCCTGCATATTGGACTGTATATTACCCACATCCCAGCGGGTGCGGGCATCTTCGATCAGGGCACCGTAGCGCTCTTTCATTTCATCCCAGTCCACCTGCTGCATATTCGGATCGTAGAAGAAGTCCCTGTATCGCCGCCATGTATCGTTGAATATTTGGCGCCATTCAGCTTTCGGAACCAGGTCCATCTCCAGGCCGTCCGTCTGAATCGGTTCTTCAATTTTCTGGCCGGGCTCTGGTTTAATAATCCCGTATTTTCCGCCGCTCGATACCAGGATCGCTTTTCCATCGGCTGTCTGAATGGCATTGCTCACACCTTCCATGATGGTGATCTCTTCCCTTTTCTCAAAATCGTAACCCATCAGAGCCGGCGGGCCACCGTCAGTCCCGGTATTTGGATAGCGCAGGTAAACAACATTCCCTTCAAATGACATGATCTGGCCTATATTTCCCGCATCAGGTGGCAGGATTGTAATCCGGCTTTCAAACCCATCAAAATCAATAACCGTTTCCGGCGCACTTTTCTCTTCGGTATTATCATCCGGTTTATCCTCGTTTTCCTGTTTAGCTTCTCCGTTTCCAACGTCAGACGAAACCGCATCATTTTTGGGTGCAAGCAGTGAAGGCGTATCCCCGGCCAGGCTCACAGATGCAATCTCCGTGCTGTTGGGATAAATCCAGGTATCATCGAGGTCGGAGTATTCGGCATCAAAATTCCGGTTTGTGGTATAGAAAAGATATTTTCCATCCGTGCTGAATACAGGGTTTGAATCAGAATAAAACCCGCTGGACGCCTGGTGCAGTTCATCTTCTTCCGTATCATACAGCATCACTGCCGAATGGCTGTTTTCAAGGCCTTGGGTAAACGAAACCCAGCGGGAGTCGGGCGACCAGCTGATCGGGTAGCTGTTTTTGGCCGGGTGACCAATGTGCCACACAGTATTTCCGATTTCCGTCAATATCCCGTTTTCAGCATCAGCAAGATAGATGGTATTGGTTTCATCGATAAAGGCGATGTGGCGGCTGTCGGGTGACCAATAGAGTGTATAGCCGTATCCTTCGCTTCTGCCGGTCAGTTTCCGGGCTTGTGTTCCGCTTCCGGGTTCATACAGGTAGATATTGTATTCGCCATCCATATCACTCCAATAGGCTATTTTGGAACCATCGGGTGACCATGCAGGGTTTCTATCGAAAGCGCCGCTCGATTGCGTGATGTTTTCAATAAACCCCTCTTTAACGGGAACATTAAAAAGCTCGCCCCTGGCCTCGAAAATTACGCGCTTGCTGCCGGGTGATGCGGCTCCATTGGAAATGCGATTGCTCACATCTACTGTCCGCGGCATTTCGTTAGACAAATCACTCACGACCTGTATTTCGACCTGCCGGTAATCATGGGTTTCCAGGTCCATCAGGTAGAGATTACCGCCCACTTCAAAAACCAGTTCCCCTGGTCCGGCAGAAAGGTAGGAGATGTCAAATTCCTCAAATTGAGTCAACTGGCTGAACTCTTCAGTGGTTAGATCATACGCCCATACATTCAGGCGAAATTCTTCGCCGCGGTCTGACAGAAAATAGATCGTGTCGCCCGCCCATGCGGGTTTGCCGTCGTTAATTTCGTTCTCGGTTATTTTTTGGGCGGATTTATTATCCATATCATAAATAATCAGTTCGGATGTCAGGCCGCCCTTATATCGTTTAAACGGATAGTTTTCGGTGATTTTTGTGATATAGACCAGTTGAGATCCGTCCGGAGAAAAACTGGCCAGCTCGCCATAGGGGATGGCAAGCGGCTCGGGCATGCCGCCGTCTCTATCGACCAGGTAAAATTTGTTGGCGGCCCGTTGACCCATCTCCCTGCGGGAGGCAAAAAGCAGGTGATCGCCGTCCGGGTGCCAGTCAATCAGCCGGTCGCTGAAAGATGGATAAGTGACGCGCTGCGGAATTCCGCCCTCAACCGGTATCACATAGACATCGTCATTGCCATTGTAGCTTGCCGTATAGGCAATATGTGTGCCATCAGGAGAAAATTTAGGCCAGGATTCTTCACCCTGAGAAGATGTAAGCCGTACCGCCTGTCCGCCCTCTATCGGCGAAAGCCAGATATCACCACCATACACAAAAGCGATTTGATCGGTTGAAACATCCATATACTGCATCAGTTTGGCGCTGATCTGGCTGTATGAGGTTTGGGTGAAAAACAAAAAAAGCATGAAGAGGGATAAAATGATTTTCATAGCTGGTATCTCCTTTTTATTTTTTTATGAATTGAGTTAAATCCCAAATGATTAATAGAAAGATATAAATTGACTATTGAGACACAACTATACTTTATTCCGAAGTTAATCCAGTCCGGATACTAAACTAAAATTTTATTCTAAATTATAACATCAAAATGCAGAAGTATTTCGGTAAAAATACCCGTTGAATAGAAAGCTAATAGTATAATCAATTCAAATTTTCCATAATCACAAGGAATTCTATTTTAAAACAAAAAACTTCCCTATGCTAATTTCATTATTTATTAAAACTTTTACTATGTAAATACCGTTAGCTAAAGATTTAGCAGGTATCACTTGATTTAATTTTCCCGGTCCCTTTTCATTTAAAATTAAAGTCTTTCTTATCTTCCTTCCTAAAGTATCGTAAATATCTATTTCAATATCCGAAGTTTTATTTAATTCGAAAGTCAGATTTACATAATTATCTGGAGAAGGATTAGGGTATATGATAATCTTGTTACTAATTCCTTCACCTGTGGCTGGAGATTTTAGGCCCTCGTCCTTATTTAAAAATATTACATAGGTTCTACCGGCATTTTTTTTACTTCCCGGGCTGGCAAAAGGTGCACCAATAATCACTTCATCAAATCCATCATTATCCGTATCCCCGGCGCCACTTACTGACCAGCCAAAGAAACTATCTTGTTCATAACCTTCTATGGTGAGCCCCTCTGCAGTTGTCATTTTATCCAGATCTAAAAACTGATCAAAATCATCCCTTCCGTAAACAATATATACTTCACCGGCATCACGAATTCCATTTAGATCTGCTCCTGGTGCACCAATAATCAGATCACTTGTTCCATCATTATTTACATCACCGGCATCACTAACCGACCAACCAGTGAAGTACCCCAGATCTTTGCCATTTATGATAAAACCATTATCACCATTTATTGATAACAGATCAAATTCTTTTGAAAAGTTAGGGGACCCAAAGATTATATATGCCTTTCCTATTCCCTCTCCTGAGGGTGGAGCTTCTTCACCATCTACAGCTGCCGTTCCTATTTCTGATATAATAATATCGTCCAATCCATCTTTATTAATATCACCTAAAATTGCTGTAGAAAAACCAAAATTATGAGCTTCATTCATACCCGTTATTTTGAAACCACTATTGCCATCTAAAAAATCAGAATTCAGTGTCACAGGAGTTACCGAAGGTCTGTTATTGCCTAATACAACATAACATTCACCCAAAGGAAGATTATTATCACTCCTTTTTGCACCAATAGCAGTAATAATAATGTCATCAAAACCATCACCGTTTATATCTCCACCCCCGCCCAAAGCATATCCGCTTAAGTCACCAAAATTATTTCCAACAAACTCTATACCCACTTTAGAATTAAAATTTAAAAGATCTAAACTGTCAATATTTCTTACGTTTTTATCCCCAAAGATGAGGTAGGTTTTTCCCACTTTTTGAATGTTATTACTATCTTTTGCTTCAACAGCAGCAATTAAAAAATCATCAAACCCGTCATTGTTAAAGTCACCGGCCTGACTCACTGCATTCCCCAAAAAATCTCCATCTTCGGCACCATAAAATGTTATTCCGGTGGGTGAATCAATATCTGATGCTTCTATGGGATCTCTGTTCCCAATAAAGTTGCTGCCGAAAATTAGATATGCTTCACCTGAAAACGCACGGCCTAACGGTCTTCCGTCCCTGGCACCAATCAGTATATCATTAAATCCATCGCTGTCAATATCTCCGGCGGTTCCAACAGAATAACCATTAAACGTAGCTGTCTTCCCATCAATGGTAAATCCCAATCTCAGTTCGTCTAGTTGTTCCAAATCAACATTTTGAATATTATTGCCAAATAAAGTGTATGTTTGCCCTGCCATAGTTCTGTTTTTGGGAGAAGCAAATCTTGCTCCTATGACCAGGTCATCAATTCCATCTCTGTTGATATCTTTGGCATTATCCACAAACCATCCGCTTAAATCACCGCTTTTAATCCCATTTAAAAATACCGCTTTATTACTGCCTAATAACCCTTCCACATTAAGCGTATTTTGGCTGATGGCATTGGCATAAATAACGATCGTAAAAATTATTGCCTGTATTATGATTTTCATTCGAAACCAAAGAAATTATGATTCAAGATTAGCCACTTAGAATTATAGATTACAAATAAAAAAGCCTTCATTGATGAGAAGGCTTTTTTAGATTTGTAAGAATTTAAATTAGAAGTAAAGAAATTCAGATTATTGGAACGGATTTTGTTCCGGTAAAGGATTAAAATCTGTCTCTACATCAGGAATTGGAAAATAATCTACAAAATTAAAAAATATATCAGCTTCCTCATCAAGATTATTTCTTGCCGCTCCTGTCGCATCATCAACCTGGTATACCCAAACATCAGTAAGACCTCCGCCTTCAGCTTTGCTATCGATAATCCCAAATCTTCTGGCATCGTAGAAAGCTAATCCGCGCATAAACAGACCTACCTTTCTTTCTTTTTGGATATCTTCTAACGTTGCATTCCCAACGGATGGCAAACCTGCATCCTGCATTGAGCGTACTGCGTCAATAAGTGCTCCTGCAGCTGCGGGATCTCCAAGTGCCAGCTGGGCTTCAGCCTGCATCAGCATATTCTCTTCAGCTGACACGAAGTATTGCGGAGTTCCGGGACTTGTTGACGCATATGGACTTCCATCTAAAGTAATCCAGGGTGCATTGACATGTTGAGTAATTGTATTATTATCAAAAAACCCACCTGCATCAGCAAATTGGAAAAAGTCGAGCCTGTTGTCATCATTTTCAACCATTACCTGGATTACTCTTGGAGAAACCCTGTGCCACACATTGGTTGCCAGGCGCCATCTTCCGGTAATTGCAGACAGAAAAGTAGTTTCATCACTATCTATTAACATCGTGCCATCATTTGATTCCAGTCCATTTTGTGTCAGAGTTAAGATTTCCTGCCACTCCTGGTTGGTAACATCTGCCCGTCTTTTACTTAGCAAGATGTTTCTTGCTTTCAGAGTATTGATAGCTTGTCGATATGATGTTAAGCTGACATTTGTGGGGAAAAAGTCAGGCGTAACAGTACTTGAAATTGTACCTAAATTATCTGCTCCCGACAGGGCTAAATCAAACAGCCTGTTAGATTCTGCAATGAGTTCACTGTTATCAACGAAATTTTCATTTGTCTGACCGGGGGTGTCAACAATTAACCCACCCTCGTAGAGAAGTGCAACCTGCATATATGAAAATGCCTTCCAGTAGTTTGCCCACGACCTGTAAGCAGACTCTTTAGCTGCAGCATCACCTACAAAGCTTACACCTTCATCCAGTGCCTGCAGCAGTAAATTGGCATCGTTTATTTGCGCATAGGCAACAATCCACGTTTGATCAATGGAACCTTGTGATACATTTCTGTCATTTACAAAATCGATCGATTCTTCCTGGGTTCTTCCTGCTCCGCGAAGAGCTGAAACCGCAATTGTTTCACCATCACTAAATGATATTTCTTCGATTGGAAGCACGAAATTACCCCAATCAAAGTTTCCCCACGGCTGCACAACGTTATCGCCCATACCTTCAAGTAACATCCAAATGACCCATTCGGTCCACCCGCCGCCATTGTTATATAAACCAAGGGCTTGTCGCTGAACACCTTGTTCAGTATTTAAAACTTCAGGTGTTGGTTCATTTGGATTACTGACATCCAATCCATCTTCACACGCAGTGGTTATAAGCAATAGCAGTAGTGATGCTATTGCTGTTTTTTTTAGAGTATTTAACATCATATTTGTTATTTAAATAATTAAAATTTGTTTGAATTAACCTTTCAGAAATCGAGTGTTGCAGTAAATGTCAGGTTTCTGAAATTTGGGAAAGTAAAGATATCCAGGCCCCTGAATCTTGTATCGGTTCCCTGTCCTGATACTTCAGGATCAAACCCGGAATAATCTGTAAAGGTAAACAGGTTACGCCCTGTAACTGCAAGTCTCAATCTTCTTATGTCATCCAATCCAAGTAGATCAACGAAATCATATGCAACTGATAATTCTCTCAGTTTTATATGAGAACCATCCTCAACAAAAAACGGGGTCGCATCATTAACTTTTGATTCATGAAAGCTTTCCCATGCCTGTGCTTCACTGCCATCAACAGTTGAAATAGAACTTGTGGGATTACCAAATGAGTCGAATAAAGGTTCGCCTATACTTTCACCGCCGTCGATAAGAACTCTTTCCTGAAACTCTGCATGGTTATTTCGCTGAAACATCCACCACTTTGTAGCATTGAAAATATCTCCGCCCTGAACCCAGTCAAATTGGAAACTAATGTCCCAATTCTTTTTAACTGTAAAGTCATTTCGCCAAGAGAGTGTGAAATCAGGAGTCGGGTCACCAATTATCTCCTTTTGATTTCTAAACCTATGATTTTTTGTGAATTTGTTTACAACAGCGCCATCAACAATAACAAAATTATCTGCCTGATCTTCAGGAATAAATCTCTCTCCGGTTTCAGGGTCTATTTCATCAACTGATTCCAAAGGTTTACGTCCAAAAAACACGCCGAAATTTTCGCCTTCCCGGAATAAATAATCAAACCCGTTTGTCGGAGTAAAAATTAAATCTTCATTATTGGAGATATTATCGACGATGGTTTCGGATGTTGCAAATTGAATGCTTGTTCTCCAGTCCCAATTTTGATCAAAGTGAACTAAAGAATTAATGTTCGCATCAAATCCATCAGAACTTAATCCAACCGCATTACTAAGCAGTACCAAAGCTCCGCTTGAAGGAGCAATATCAACTTGCTCAATGGAACCATTAGTTTCTCTGTCCCAGTACGTAGCAGAGAAGCCTAAGCTTTGAAACCAGTCGTCACCAAGTCTAAAGCCAAGATCCGCTCCAAACTCAAATTCTTCTGATTGTTCAACCTGGAGCTGAGGATTACTCAGAACGGCTGAAGAATTAAATACGGAATTGCTGCCAATGGAACCTGCATTTAATGTAATAAACCTGTCAAATGGTCCAGGCTGAATACCTGCCTCTCCGTATGCGACCCGTAATTTAAATTCATTAAAAGTATCAACTAAGTTACCCCAAAAATTAAGGTCCGAGATTCTAAGATACGCATCAGCTCTTGGGAAGAACTCAAAATCTGCTGCCTGTCCAAATGCAGAAGATTTATCTGCGCGAAAACCTACCGAGAAACCACCGAAATCATCAAAATCAAATTTTTGATTAATTAAGAATCCAAACGTTACAAATGTTGAACGGAATTCATCGGCAAGTTCAGTATTTCCTGCATCTATGGTTTCCAATCCAAGGCCAAATGGTAGTCCGTCACCAGTGGCATCTGTTCTTTCAAAATCGCTTCGCCTCCAGTCAAATGTAGCCTGGGTTGTTGTTTGAAGAGGGAAGTCAATTCCAAAATCGCCCCGGAAATCAGTTCTCAGGAAAACATTTGCTAAAGAATTGAACTGCCAGTTGGTATCTGACCGCCGTGAAAAGAATCCATCATCATTTAAAATGACAACTTCTTCTTCAGAGGTATCTGGATCTTCAAATCCCTGAACATTATTTTGTAACCTTTCTCTTTCTCTTGAAAACCAATCAACTCCTATTGTATAATCAAATTCTATAAACCGTGAAGGCCTGTAATTGAAGTTTGTACTGCCAATAAACCTGTTCGTTGCATCGCTAAAGTCAGTAAACTCTTTTTGGAAGAAAGGGTTTGTTGAAACTGAGCCTGCCTGGAATTTTGGTGCTGGTATTCCGAGCGAATTGACGCTAAATACATCGATGAAAGGTTTTGTCTGAAGTAGATTACTTAAACCCGATTCTATGTTATCACCACTTTCGGACACTCCTTCTCGTTCGCTGTTTGAAAAAGAAGTCCTAAAACTCAACTTCATATTTTCCATTATGTTAGTATCCGTATTCAGACGCACTGAAACTCTATCAAATCCTGTTTCCGGCTCAATTCCGGTTTGGTCAAGGAAGTTTCCGGAAATCAAATAGGTTGTTTCGTCGCCACCACCGGATATTGTTAATCCGTAGCGTTGTGTTGCAACTGTTTCGAAATACTCCTCAATACGATCCCTCTGTACGTTAAACGGTATGACTTCACCGGATTCAGGGTCAACCCATCCGGTGTAGGGCTTGTTTCTTACGCCATTATTAACTTCATTCGGAACAGTCCAGACTCCGTTCCTTTCATCAAAATTGACGCCAATTACATTACCATTTGCATCAACTGGTAGATTGTGAAAATCAACCGGCTGTTCCGGAATATTACTACTATTTAACAGGTCCAGAGAAATTGAACTGTTCAGAGAAACATCCAACTGCCCTGCCCGCCCTTTTTTTGTGAATATCTGTATCACCCCGTTTGCCCCCTGAGCACCGAACAATGTAGCGGCTGCAGCTCCTTTTATTACTTCGACTCTTTCGACCTGACTTAAATCAATATCACTCAACCTGTCAATATTATCTAAACCACCGCTGCTTGAGGATACGTCAGAGTTAACCTGAACACCATCAATCATGATGAGAGGGCGAGAATTACCTAATGTGTTAATTCCTCTTAGGGTAATAACACTTGCCCCGCCCGGGGCGCCTGTATTAACGATTGAGGCACCGGCAATTTTACCCGTCAGGGCACTTGATATATCATAGGCCGGAACTTTCGACAATCTTTCTTCACTAACAGTTGCTACATCGATAGCTACCTTTTTTTGCGAAGTTGCAGTGCCAACTCCGGTGACTACCAGTTCATCAAGGCCTATAAAATCTTTACCAAGCTCTACGTCAAAAACATTTATTCCCGCTTCAATCGTAATCGTTTCTTCTAATGGTGAATAACCTATAAAACGAAATACTATCGTATATTCTCCGGGATTAATTCCGCTGATCGTATAATTACCATCAACGTCTGTGGCAGTACCTTTATTAAGACGATTGATTAATACAGTGGCACCCGGAAGAGGATTTCCGGATTGCGCATCTATTACCGTTCCGCTTATTGTGCCATTTTGTGCAAATGCATTCATATTTGTAAATGAGATTGACACAAATAGCATTAATATCACTTTCTTCATATTCATTATACTACTGTTTATTTGATTTGATCTTGTTTTAATTTCATGCTTTCAAATAAATCATTTGATAGAGATTATTATGAAGATTCATGAAATTATGATTTCAAGAAATATATTCGCCTGAATACCAGAACCCATTAATAAGGAATGAATAAAGAATTTTGGGGAATGAACATGTTTATTAATTGTTCAAAATGAATAGTAATATTCATGCTTTTGGAATCTCAATTTCTGTTTAAGCATTTCTACTCCCCTGTTTGACACATTTATTCCAATATTGTCGATCGTACAATGACTTTTTTGTTTTTTACATACAAAATTAAAATTCAAAATTAAGTAAGGTCAATAATGAAGATCTTTATAATCTTGGTACTTATAATGTTTTGCCAGCAGAATTCTGTTGATGATATTGAGGTCAATAAATTCATAGTTGATCCCGGCCACACCTTTGTCACATTCGAAGTGAAGCGCTTCGATATGCTGGATGTGGTAAGTACATTTCGGGATGTTACCGGAACTATTACAATGGATCCGGATAATCTTTCAGAGACAAAAACCGATATAATTATCAAAACGTCCAGTCTCGAAAGTGGAAATCAGCTGAGAGACAACGCCGTAAAAAGCCAGAATTTTTTACATACGGCTGAATTTCCTGTAATTACATTTATAAGCAAATCACTTAAACCTTCAGGTAATAATTGGATTGCAGAAGGTGAACTTACAATCCGTGGCGTTACCAAAAATGTACTATTGCCAGTATCAATTACCGGTCCGCGAAAAGACCCAACCGGGTTAATAGCTGTTGCTATTAAAGGTGAGCTGACCATCAACAGATTGGATTACGGTATTCCCTTCGACCGGAAGTTACCTGGCGGAGGAAATTTTATCGGTAATGATGTAAAAATTGAAATCAATGCACTGGCTATACAGGAATAACCGATATAAGCAAATAAACAATCATTTTTACAATAACCTCACAACGGGAATTCTGACAGGGCTCCTGTTGTTTCTATTTAATGTTGAATTTGTTCAGTCACAAAAACAAATTGCATATCAAATATCTCCATCATTATCTTCTATCAAATTTACTGCACTGCACATGGGATTTTTGGAAGTACATGGATCATTTCAGAAATTTGAAGGGATACTATCAAAACCAGACAACGCCTCGTTATTTGATTCACTGTCCGGGACTCTTATAATTTTTGTAGAAAGCATTGATACTGAAAACCAGTTGCGGGATAAAAGTCTAAGATCAGACAGTTTTTTCCAGGCAGAAAAGAATCCTTTTATAACGGTAAATTTAGAATCTATAAAAAAATTTGATACTGATTATCAAGCTGATTGTACTGTAAAAATAATGGGTAAATCACATCGCTTAACTGTACCCTTGATAGTCGGGCTCTCTTCAAACGACCAATCAATTATTAACCTGAATGGAAAGTTCTCTTTAAGCAGATCCGAATTGGAATTAGATTTTGATTCACCCATGGACAGCTTGATTGGTGATGAGATCAAAGTAATCTTCAACATGAAAGCGATTCGCAATTAATCGATTAAGCGTTTCAGCTCATCCCGGTAGGATTTCCCGGTTGTGAAAGTCTCCCCATCTTTCATTTCCACCTGGTATTCTCCCCTGAACCACGGATTAATTTGCTTGATTTGATCAATGTTAATAATTACCGACCTGTGAATCCGGATAAATTTTTCCGGGTTCAGGGTTTCCCCGAATTCCGAAAGTAAAGACCGCAGCAGGTGCTTCTTATCATCATGTTTCACCTCCACATATTTGCCGGAAGCCTGCACCCAAAGAATATCATCATCTTTAATAAAGTAGATTTTATCCGATCTTTTGATGGGTATTCTGGAGCGATACGATTTACCTGATTTCTGTTCATCTACATGAGATAGAAGCGATTCTATTCGCTGATGAAACTCTTTTTTTTCTTTTCGTTCCCTCAATTCCCGGACACGATGCAGGGCTTCCCCAAACTGTTCTTCATCGATGGGTTTTAGGAGATAATCAACGGCATTCACCCGAAATGCTTCAAGGGCATATTCGTCATACGCTGTCGTAAAAATGATCAACGGCCAGGGCCTGGACAATTTTTCTATAAACTGGAACCCATTTAATTCGGGCATTTGAATATCCAGAAATAGTAAGTCAGGCTGTTCTTCATTCACTTTTTCGACTGCCACGACAGGATCGTCCAATGAGCGTTTAATAATAACAAAATCAAATTCTTTAAGCAGTTGTTCAATGCGTTTTCTTGCCAACGGCTCATCGTCAATAATAAAAACTGAAATATTTTTTGAGTTTGTGATTTTGTTCATGCCTGAATTTCCGTTTCTATCACTTCAATCGGATTCGATCTTTTTTCAGGATCCCTGAATATCTCGAATGGAAGTAACAATTGGATTGTCAGCCCTCCTTTGACATTTTTTTCAAGTTTCATGTCAAAGTTGTTGCTGAAAAGCTCGTTTAATCTTTTTTTGGTCAGCGAAAGTCCCATGCCTTCCTCAAACAAAGAATCATCCAGTTTTTCCGGTGTTTTGCCGTTATCGGAAATAGAAATATTAATATAATCATCCTGCCGGGTACAGCTTATTTCTATTAATCCTTTTTTTCTATGCGGTGAGATGCCATGAATAATAGAATTTTCAACCAGGGGCTGTAGCAACAAAAAAGGTATTTTCGCTGATTCAATGTCTGAATCGATATCAAAACTGACTGTTAACCGGTCACCAAAGCGAATCTGTTCAATTTCCAGGTATTTCCTGGTCACTTCGATTTCCTCTCTCACGCTTGCAAATTGCCTGTTGGTGTGATCCAGACTGTAACGGAGCAATCCGCTCAATTTACTGATCATTTTACGGGCAAGTGAAGGGTTAATCTCTGTCAGACTGGAAATACTATTCAGCGTGTTAAACAAAAAATGAGGATGTAACTGCCCCTTTAAAGCCTGTAACCGGGTTTGATTGAGGTTCGCTTCCAGACGGGCGTTTAAGGCTTCTTGTTCTCTGTTCTTAATTGTTAATCGCCATGCATAAATGGCACCAGTTAATAATATAAATGTTAAAAAACTGCTGAAAAATCCTGAAACTGCTATGGGCAAAAGCCCCTGAAAAGTTAAATATCCTTTTAGCTGTTCGATTTCCAATATGGTGTATCTTAGCTCTATACTTATCAGGTTAAAAACAAAACTGTGAAGTATGGATAGTATCGTCCCAGACAATAAAAACCAGGCCGCCTTCTTAATTCGTGAATTTCCTTCCTTTGTATAATCCACAAACTTTAAAACTATTGGGGTAAAGAACGCCCAAAGCCAAAAATTGCTTAATTGATGAATTGAGTATCCTGCAATTGGAAATGGCCGGTCATTGGCAATGGCCTGAACGTAATTCTGAACCACGAAGAATATGGCAACAAGACTCCAAAACAGAAAAATCTGTATTATTGTTTTAAAAGAAGGGTATGTTTTTTTATCGATTCTCACTTTTTATATAAAGAATAATGCATTATCGGAATAATACATAGCTGTTAACCAAAATACCTTACTACTTCAGTTAAGTTTTGCTAAAGTTTTTAGTTCATTAACAAACAAAATAATTCAATATCTGTTAATTAACCAATCTTACGGTCACTGCGTTAGGAGTCATAAGATCTGCCGTACCGGAGGGTATGAAATCCTCTATAAAGCCTCCGGAAGAATTATACATTTTAACTGCACCGGTTCCACCATTTCCTATTAAAAAATTCCCGTTTAAAAGCGCTATACCTTCCGGCTGACTTAACCCGGTGATAAAATCATCTATGAATTGACCCTCAGAATTATAACGCTTTATGACTCCTCCCCTCCAGTCATTAACCAGTATTTCTCCATTTCCGCGGACAAATACATTCGTTGGCCCTTCCAGACCTCTGAATACGCTTACACTGTTACCCTCCTGATCGAATTTTCGCACGGTTTTACCATTGAATGATGACACATACAAATTACCCTCAGCATCCCAATCTATTCCAATGCTTTGGGCAATTCCCGTACTCGTAAAATTATCTACAAAAGTGCCATCCAGTTCATATCGCTGAACCAGCCCATCGCCGCTCCATTGCAAAACGTACAGCAAATTATCCGGACCAATTTTCATGCGGGTTGGCCCACTGATTCCGCTTGTGAAAGTATCAATAAACTCACCGGTATTGGCATCGTGGCGATTTATTCTTCCACTGTTCAGGTTTGAAATCAACACCACCTCTTGCTCTTCAAAAAATAGGATATCTTGCGGCCAGGCCAGGTTATCGTCAATAAATACTTCTGCATTTTTCCCATTTTCATCAAATTTGAGAATTTGCCATGGGCCACTGTCGAAATTACCGGCATCACTCACATAAATTTCGGTTCGGGGTGCAGAACTGTCCCACACCTTTATTTCAAACACAGAATCCACACCACTTACTGCTGCGGTAATCTCTGAATCCCCAACTGATAAACCGGTCACAACTCCATTTTCGTCCACTGATACATTAACGTTATTGACAGACCAATCTATGGGGTCTTCTATCCCGATAGGAACATCGGACTGATCAAATCCCGAAACAGTTAATGTTGTGCTTTCTCCAATATCCAAACGGTCCCCGTTCGAGGAAGAAATCTCAATACGTTGCAGAATTGGATTTGGTTCCGGGTTTTCCGATGTACTTACGGAATCGGATGAGCAGGAAATAAAAATAAAAACGAAAACTATCTTAAGTAAGGTTTTAAAAAATAACATAGCAAGGATTTTTAGAATGAATATTACCGGACTTAAAATACTTTCTGTCCAATCACTCTTTAATCAATTTGGAACCAAAGCGAATAACAGGGGAGTGGAAATTATTCTTTGAGAAATAATACACGGTTCTTTATGGGTCAAGAAAAGTGCTTTTAATCTTCTAATCATCTGTTTATACCATTTAAATAAACCTCTATTCCATTCTCATTGTGTACATATGGGTTTTCAACCTATCTATTGACCGTTACTTGAGGAAAGTCATTCACTGAAATCAACAGTTGTAAATTTCAATTGTTAAAATTCACAGGCACAGTTATATGAAAAAATTCAGATATTCGGCGGCCGGTATTGCTTTCTGCTTACTGCTCTCATTTCCGGGCCTTTCAATTGCTCAAAACGATCTTCCTCAAATTATACCTGTTGAACAAACATCATTGAGCACTCCTCTGCTTAACGATGTTAAATTTGTGGGGTTTAAAATGATCCTTCCAGCTGGTTTTGATAATGAAGTTGCACACCGCCACCAGGGCGACATATTTGGTTATGTACTGAAGGGGTCTGTTGAAATGGTTATGGAAAATAATATTCCTAAAACCTACTCCAACGGAGAAATTTTCCATGAAAAATACCGCGAATTGCACCGGTCATACCGAAATCCAAATACAAGTCACCCGGCTGAAGTGCTCATGATTTTTATTAGTCCAGCAATAGAATCTCAAAAAACCGCAAATAATTAATCCTATGGTAATTTATGCAATACAAGCGATTAACATACATACTTTTTCTTCTTCTTATCTCTTGTGATAATAATACCCTGGTTCATGCCCAGGTATCCTCAGCTGCCGGCGATGGAATTTCATCCGCGCTTGAACTCGCTTTAGAGGAATGGGTAACACCAGACTTTCATTACGGTGTAAGTGCCGCCATTATTTTCGAGGATGGAACAGAGTGGGTGAAAAGTGCCGGTACCGAGAAGCCCGGTTCATCCCTTGAAACCGGGCACCTCATCTGGATTGCCAGCATTACCAAAACCATGACCGGTGCCATCATCCTTCAGCTTGCCGATGAGGGGCGCCTTTCGCTCGAAGATCCGGTTTCAAAATGGCTTCCGGAGATGGAAAATATTAATCCCGAAATTACCATTCGACAACTGCTGAACCACACAAATGGCCTCGAGAATTATACCAATCACCAGGGGCTGTGGACCAAAGCCAATCAGGACAAAACCCATGTGTTCAGCGCCCAGGAATTGATGGAGTATGTTGGTCCTCCCGCATTTGAACCTGGCACGAAAACACAGTACACCAATACCTCATTTGTGTTACTGGGATTGATTGCTGAAGCTGTTTCCGGAAAACCACTGGTAAACAGATACCGCAAAAGGCTTTGGGAACCTCTTGGTCTTAAACAGATTTTTCTTCCCGGACATGAAACAGCTACTTCCCCGGTTGCCACCGCCTGGCACTTGACGCGGGCTACAACAAATACAATAGAGCCACTTAAGGAAATGTCCGTTATAAGCACCGGCAGTTATGCTTTCGGATTGTTTGCTAATGCACAGAGTGTAGCCCGCTGGGGAAAAGAGTTATTTACCGGCAGCATCATCAGTGAGAAAATGAGAGCCGAAATGCTGGAGTTCGTACCGGCAGCAGGGAACATACCCGGCGAATCCGGGGCGGGTTTAGGCATTCGCAAATACAACTTCCTTGGAAGAGAACAGTGGGGACACAGCGGAGGCTCACCTTTTGGCAGCAGCCTGATTATATACGACCCGGAAACCGGGATTACCGTTGCTGTTTTGATGAACCAGGGTGCCCGGGCCGGGCATTTTAATCTGGCGCCCAAATTGCTGAAAATTGCTTCAGGTTCCAGCTGAAGTCAAATCTAAATAAATTTCTGTTATAATGTTTGGCCTATTACTATTATCCGCTCCGATATTTCTGTACCTGATATCCCTTCCTTTCTCAAAGCTATTGCGACCTAAGCTCCGAAAAGTTTATGTGGCCGGGAGCGGGCTCTTAATTTTTTCAGGGACCGGCTTTTCTCTTTATTTGGCCTTTTATGCCGGAGACCAGGGAGGAATCGGAGCATTTTTTGTTCAGATGGGTGTAGTTGTTCTGTATTTAATATTTTCTATAGCCATACTGATAGTTGCAGTTGTTGTTAAAAAATGAAATAGCATATCTTAAATAATGTACTACCATCTTTGTTCTCTTTAGTAATTTATCTAAGAAAAATTTTTAAAACTTATTACCAAAAAATTTCAGGTCACCTTTTTTGGATCCACTCCATCAGCATTTGTAAGTAATCATGCCGTATCCACCCGGTTGAAGGGTCCTTTAAAGCATGTCCGGAATCTTCGAATACCTCAATAGTAATGTTTTTATTAACTATCGATTGTAGATTTTTCAGGCTTGCTTTTACCGGGGCGTTTTTATCCTGTAGTCCAAAAACAATTAAAGAAGGAACATCGGTGTTTTGTAAATAGGTAAGCGGAGAATAGCTGCCGTTTTTTTTCCACCATATCGGCCGTCTGTTCTTTGCTCTTCGTACAAATGCAGGGGTAATAATTTTAGCAAAAATCTCAGGAACACCTTTAGAAACAGCATCATTATAAATCTCAAATTTGAGTTGTTGATTAAATGTCACCGTACTACCTACCACATCAACAATAAAATCTGTTTCACTATACATTGAACCTGCAAGAGGAGCAATTACGCCTCCCTGACTAAATCCAACAAAACCTATACTCCGGACATCCTCCGGATAATGATTTAATATATATTTGGCACCTGCTATTGCATCCAAAGCAAAATCTTGCATGCTTGAGGTATGCCAGAATCCAGATGATGAACCGCTACCTCGTTTATCGGGCAACAGAACCATTATATTATTTTGTGCCAGATAATTTGCCTGATAAAGGTACCAATAATTATTACGGTCACTTACTCCGGACCCATGGATAAAAACCGCTGCGTTTTGAACTGGTGAGTTTTTGGGTATTAATAAAGTTCCGCTAAGCTTTACATTATTATTATAGAATGTTACTTCTTGCTGACCATAGGGTTGATTGCTATCCATTTTCGCTATTTGCTTTGATCTTTCATCGGCTATCCAGGTAAACCGCCTTCCTTCTTTATTTGAGGAAGTAAAATTGATCGTTATCCTGTCATCACCTTTTTGCCAAAAAAACTCATCCTCTGAAACCGGCATCCATTCTTTAATTTCATGATTAACGAAATCGACAGCTATAAGGCCGCCATAAGCACCCCAGGTTATGAGCAGCTTCGTCCCGTCCTCAAGGGTATACCATCCTGTTTTCTTTTCAAGTTCATAGATAGAATGATCATTGAATTGACGTGATTCAGGTTTAAAGGATTTGGGGGGTACAAAGGCTAAATAAGCCAAGACAACACACAGTATTAAAGACATAAGTGTGATAGAGAGCACTAAATATTTAATAAAAACCTTTATATAATTCATTACACTTTTCTAAAGTTAAATAATGCAAAGTAAATGCCTGATTGTATTTTTTAAATGTCAAACTATAAATATCTACCATTGACATTTTTGTATTTTTATCAATTAATTAATGGTTTGCCATATTTGATAATTGATGAGCCCGAACGTCAAAGTAGTTAAATCTTATCGCTTTATGAGCATACACTTTTGAGCTATCTTTCTTCCCTTTTTGTAGATAAACTTCCGATAAGCTGCGATAAAATAAATGGTAATCAGGGTGCAGTAGCATGCTTCTCTTAAATGTTTGGATGGCAATATTATATCTCTCCTCATTTATAAAACGATTGCCCAAAACTAATAGGGTTCGTTCTCTAGTGTCCCACAGATATTCATTACTGTGATTTGACTCATAGATTTTATCCGTATAAAAAGAAAACGCATCGTCCACTGTTTCATTGATGGCTTTCTCATATAAAATGTCAACTAAGGAATATTTATATCCAACTGGACTAAGTATATCAATATCAATTGGAATTTTTGTGTTGCTAATATTTTCGCTATTCACAAACTTATCCAAAATTCCATATATCTTATTGTTTAATAAGCGATAGTGGCCAGCATTGATAACTACAGCTTTATACGAGTTCGGAAACCTTTCCGATATGGTGTTTAAATTAGGTAATGGTGTTCTACCATCAAGGGTACCTCCAATTAGTAAGAGAGGTATCTCAGAGAAGACAGGTTCATTAAGACCATCTATTTTTGGTAACTGCAATGCATTGCATAGGGACTTACTCCTAAAAAATGTCAGTGCGAACTCACCAACAACTGATCCTGGTTCCTGCTGCCTAAGTTTTTTTAGATCTTTATCATCAAATCCAGTGGCACACGATGTAGCAAAAAAAAGTGCGTTCTGAGGACTATTCTTAGCGAAGTTTCGTATGCGATTACCTATATCGGTATAATCTTCATTATAAAGCTTCCAATAAACAGACGGTAATCTTCTATTCCAGTAGTCACTACCCAACATATCAGAGTTCATGAGTTCTAAATACTCACTTGATAATACCACATTCCAGTGAGGCTTAAAGTATGAAAAAGCTTTAAAAAGAGTGGTTGCCAGGAATCCATCTGACTCATCAATCGCATCCATTAGTTGAATCTTGATTTGGACGGGAGATTCATTTAATCGCGATTTAACCTCTTTTATCATCTCGATTAAACCGGGAATATTTTGAGTGTATCTTCGATCTGATTGTGCTAAACTATCCAGCTTTTTATATTGTATGTTGGCCTGTTGAGGCATTTTCAGGTTATGGTCCGGCGCCTGTGGGCCGGCAAAAATTGCTCTTTCCACATATCTTTCGAAATGACGAATGTAAAACTGCGCCAGTTCGGATCCATAGCTATATCCGTAAAGGATAATTTTTGAATATCCTAATTCACTTCTCAAATCGTCAATATCAAATGCACTTTCTTTACTATTATATGAAGGCAGATGAATTCCCTTTGCTCTAAATTTATTCGTACAGTTTTGAACTGCGGTTTGAAACTCTTGTCGATAAAGTGATGCGACATTTTCCGACTCATCAATTGTAAAATTAATCTTATTTTCACAATTTAAGTTAGGTATTGATTGACCTGTTCCTCTTTGATCAATAAGTACGATATCTCGATCTTTTCTTAGCTTTGTGAAGAGATAAAAGTATTCGTTATTCAGTACTTCAGTTGAAGGAATTCCAGGGCCGCCTGCCAAGAAAAAAATAGGATAACCCGGATCTTTCGATATTGACTTTACTATTTTAAATTGAAGTTGAATTTTGTTACCAGAATAGCCTTCTCTTGATTCTGGTACCACTAAACTTCCTCTTCTTACTCGTAAACTATCTCCATATCTATTATAAAAATAGCTATCATCCAGTTTAGCTATCCCTTCATTTTTGTGATTTACGTTAGGTTCAAAAGAATCATCCAGAACAAAAATATAAACAGTAATTAATATGATAAATGAAGCAGAAGCTATAAAAAGTATATAACGCATTTTATTTTTTTATGGGTTAAAATGCACAGTTCGTTTTTTAATCTCTCAATGCACTTTCACTGAGTTTTTCGTAAGATGCTTTTCTGATTTGAAGTAACTCTTGAAGTGAAAACCAGGTGCCCTTGAGAATTACCCCTTTAATTGATTGGATATTAGAAATATCTTCCAATGGGTTTTTTTCCAGTAAAACCAGGTCGGCCTTCGCATCCTGTACAATACTTCCAAACTCCCCTGCCTTTGAAATAAATATTGCCGGATTCACCGTTGCTGTTTTTAATGCTTCAAATGGGGTTAAGCCGGCCTCAACAAAACGCTGCAATTCATAGTGTAATCCGTACCCATATAACAGAACACCCTCAGGAGAATCAGATCCGGCTAACAAACCTGCACCTGCATCATGCAGCGCTTTAACAAACTCCAATCTTCTTTTAATAAATAAGTTTCTTTCTGTCTCATCGGGTGGATTCTCCCAATAGAATTGAGGTATGAGTTCATCAATTACATCGGGTGGTAAGAAGCGATATCCGGGATTATCCCAATACTCTGCATTATCGAATCCAAGCCCAAAAGCACGAATGAAGAATGCATTGGTTGGCGTATTCCATACTTTTGCCTTAGCTGTTAGCTGTGCAAGGTTTGACATCTTCTTTTGTGTTAAGAAATCTAAATACCCTTGATTTCTGACCAAACCTATTCCTGATACACTGCGCAGTTCGATACTGTCGGGCAACATATCCTCAAAGTATTGGTCCAGATGTTCAATATGATACCCTGAAGCTATCGCCTTACGAATTCCAACTTCTTCAGGAACATGACCAAAGACCTGCAAGCCTACTTTTTTTGCCTCATCTGTAATCGCATTAAATAGTTCTTCAGAGAAAACAAATGTAATCTTTATTGATTCATATCCCTCCCGCTTCAACTGGCGTACTGCTGCTCTTGCTTCATTTTGAGTTGACACCTTTATTCCCTCTGTATGTTCATTGAACATAAATTCTGCCACATGACCAGCTACATGTAATTCCGGTCCTATCAATTGACCGTCTTCTATTTGTTCTTTTAATTCCAAATGCTCTATTCTGCCAATTGGAATACGAGCACGGGCAACCCCAAAGGTTACCGGTATGGGTAGTTCATGCTTAGCAAAATGCTTTGGAATACGATCATCAGATATTAAGTGCATATGCATATCTGTGAGGCCTGGTATCAAATATCCATGCTTAGCATCGATTATTTTGACTCCTTCCGGAATCACTATCTCATCGAATGGTTTGATCTCTGCAATAACACCATTTTTGATCAACACAGCCTGATTTTCCAGGATAACTTCGCGATCCATTGGGATCACATTCACCCTTTTTAAAACCAAATTATTTGGTTTGTCTTGTGAAAGAACCTGAACTGTTGAAAAAAGAAAAACAATGACGAGAGTAAATATTTGTTTCTTCATATTATGAGATATTAGTACTGAAACCAGTTTTTCCCATTCAACAGCCAGGTATCATTTGCCCGGATACGCGTTCGTGGATCGGTACCCACTACTCCACCAAAGACAAGTGTACCCGCCCCCGGAACGTAGGCCGCTTCATGTTCCGCCCGTGTTTTTGGTAGATCACCTTCCATATCCAGCTTTATCCATTCCCGGTTTTTCAGCATCCACACATCATTGGTTCTTCCGGCAGTGCCAAAACCTCCAATAACCAGGCTGCCTCTGCGATCTGCATCATAAACTACCGCTGCGTGCAGTCGCGACGGGCCTTCATTGGTTTCCATCTGCCGCCACTGACCGCCATGCCACAGCCATGCGTCACTTAGCATATTACCGTCATACCCGCCATACAAAAGGATCGACATCTCACTGTCGTCGTATACCATTGCATGAGACGAGCGTGGTGAAGGGCCGGTTTCAGCCGCGAGGCTCCACTCGGAATCCTCAAAGATCCATGTATCTCCGAGCCTGCCTCCGTTTTCATCCCGCCCGCCGAACAGTACCGTGTTGTGATGAATGGCATCATAAGCAGCTGTAGCAAGTTGGCGCGATGACGGGACATTGCGAACCGTCATCTGCTCCCAGCCATTCCTTCCGTATATCCAGGTATCCTGAAGGAAGCCGGTACTATCGATACCACCAAAAAGAATAATCTTCTTTTCTTGTTGATCATAAGCAATGGCCGCATTGATTCTGGGTGAGGGAACCGTATTACCGGGATCCGCTATATGCCATCTATCATCGTACCATTCCCAGGTGTCATTCAGTTTTACATCACTAGAATCCTGACCGCCAAACAGCACTACCCTTTCCCTGTTTTCGTCATAAGCCATACTATATCCGCTCCGTGGTGATGGAATTGACAATATAGGGTCACTAGAGTTTTTAGACCTGTGTGTACATGAAAAAACCAATGAGCTACATAATGTTAAAATTAGAAATATATTTATCCTGTGATTACTCATTTTATACAGTAAATTTAAATTGATTTTACTTTAGAGCAGAGCTGCATCATATCCATTGCATTACAAGGCATCCCTTCTGCTTATGTCTTACAACATATATGCTCCAATTATTTGCAAGATGTAAACCTTTATTCACCATCGATATATTCATCCGGGAGCTTATAAAGAGTCATTTCTGTTGCCTTCTTACTACCTTTAACCGTTATAATTTCGTAACGAAAACTCCCTTTATTATATATCGCCCATTTAGGGTGTCTAATATTTCCATAGCTTTCCATTGGACCGAATGTGTAGGTATAGTCCATTGTTTCCCAAACCAGAGGTTCAAAGTCGTAATTAACTGTAATAGATCCTCCGTACACACCATCAAAATGTATTTCAATTTTTTTTGCTGTTGGGATATCACTATCACCCATTTTCAATTCATAACGGGTATTACCCAATGACAGCTCCCTCAAAAAACGATAAATATTAAATGGCCCTCTAGCTTTTGCACTTTCCCAAGAGGCCTCATTATTTTGCACTAAATTACCATTAGTCCATGACCAGTATCCATATTCTGGACTATAAGCTCGAACCCGCTCGTAACTATCGTTTTTCATCCTGACCCATGATCTTATGTTGGTCAAATCAATAACTTCGTCTTCCAGATAGCTTTCGCGGTTTACCGGGTACCACCTATGCTGAAATTTAATTTGTGATAATTGTGACCAGACATCTTTGCCTCCCATATGATCAATTAGTGCCATGGTGGCTTCTAGAGCAGTAGAGTCCCCCTTTGCAGAATCCTGAGCTTTCAGGGTAGAGATATCCACTAAAAGAATTATCACTATACAACCAAGGAACAGTTTGGATACATCCATTCTAACATACTTTGTTTTATCATGCATACGTTTTCTTATACTATTGTTAGTACAATGATGCAATGATATTATTACACTCTATCGATAGAAATAAGTATGGAATGAAAGTTCATATTTCGTGAATAAAAGGATTGATTTATGAATTAAAACAACATCCCTGTCTATTGAAATATTTCAGGACGCCCTTCTAAAATGTTTTAATCACATATTTACTCTATTACTCTTTCAAAGGGCAATTTGAGTAATGATAAAATAAGAGAACTGTGATGAATTGACTTAATATTATCAGGATTCAACCTTTACATGACGACTTATCTATTAAAATTTCCAGCTACCCACTTTTTTATAAGCTCAACTTGCTCATTGGATAAAGGCAACTTCTTTTTTTTATAGGGCATTGCATCGTTATGTCCAGGTGGAAGCTGAACACGTCTAAGTATTTCATTTATGTTGAACTTTGTAGCTTCATAGGTATTGAGCATTTTTCCTCTTCCTCTTTCAGGGAAGTGACACGGAGTACAACTCATTCTCATCATAGGTTTGATATCTCTTTGATATGAGACCAAAGAATTTAGATTAGTACTATTTTCAGTTACAGATCTCGTCTTTAGAGGAGCACAAGAAGTAAGCATAATAGAGACCAAAACTAAAGGATATACATAATCTTGTAATGTACATATTGTATTTTATGTTTCATTGGACCTTGCCATTAACTCAAGCTAGTTTTTAATCATTTAATTGGCACATACCGACCGAAGTTGTCTTCTTTAATTGCAGGGTTATCTTTTACGCTTTCTTTAATTTGATCTAATTCCTTTCGATCCAGGTAGTCGCCTTTAAGAACCACTGATTCTATTGCCTTTATATTTTCAATATTTTCCAAAGGGTTTTTATTCAACAGTACCATGTCGGCAACGAATCCAGGCTTAATCAAACCAACCCTATCTTCAACACCCATCCATTCTGCAGAATCAAATGCACCCGCTTTCAAAGCCTCCGCAGGTGTATAACCCAGAAGTTCTACATAATAAATTATCTCTTGAATGAGAGCTTCTCCGGGAAATAGAAAAACTACGGCAGTATCTGTAGAAGGCAGTATAACTACTCCTGCTTCTCTCATTTCTTTAACATCCCGTATCACAGTAGGTAGAAGTCGTTTAAAAAAATCTTTTCGGCCTTCACTTCTGTCTTGACTTAACTGCTCTTGCCACTCCTTTAATGCATATTTCGACATATATGCTCTTCTTGGGTGTTCAGCATTTGCAGTATCATCTAAAAAGGCCTGAATAACCTCATTTTGAGTAAGTTCTGAATCTTTGAACAAAGTTAGATTAGGCGCAAATGCCACTTCTTGGTCTGCAAATTTCTGAAACACTTCTATTCGCTTCTCTTTAGGTATTTCATCTAAAAAGGGAATAAAGAAATGTTCTATACTTTTGACCTTTGATTCCAAAATATCGTCTAATGAAAGCCCCATTGTATGTGCTGCCAATTTAAGATTGTGATCTCTTGCAGCCTGTCCAATTGCAATGAATGTTTCCTCATCTTTAACCGCACGTACTTTAATTAAATCCACACCTAAATCGGCAAGCTCAGTAACTATATTCTTGGCTTCTTCTGGCCCATCAACCGGACGTCTCATTTTTCTTACCGGTTCTACATTAGTTGAAACCGGCCGTTCAAGCATACTTTCATAGTTAGAGGGTGACTCCAGATATGACCCAGCCATATATATTGTAGGGCCTATTCTTTCACCATCTTGAACCTGATTTTTCCACCTGATTAGTTCATTAATTTCACCTCCAAGATCTTTAACACTTGTGATTCCATTAACAACCATTAATTTCAATGCATTTGACCTCACTTTTGATAAATGTATATGATTTTCCCACAGTCCTGGTATGATATATTTACCAGACCCATCAATCACATTTTGGAAACTATTTAAGTCAATTTCATCTGATATTTCCTTTATAGTATCAGCCTGTATAACAATGTTGGTATTTTCTATTGGTAATGAACTATCACCCTCAATAACGGTTACATTCTTTATTAAGTAAGAATTTTCATCGGCTTTTCTATTTGTACAGCTAATAAAAAAACTCGATATCATTACTGCAAAAAAGCTTCTTTTTATGATTCGTTTGAACTTATTACCTGATTTCATTTTCAATTAATGATTATTCCGGATTTTCATTTAAAAGCGCAGCTGCCCTATAGTAAAGTGAAATAAAGTCTCCATCACCCCAATCCGAACCATCCTTGCCGGTTCGGACAATGATGATGTTATTTTTTGGTGATATGTACAGATATTGGCCATGAGCTCCGATGGCGGCAATATCATGTGGTTTTTCAGGCCGAGATACGATCCACCAACCTGTGCTGTATCCCCACTGTTTGCCGTTATACTCTTCGAAGTTGTCTTCGTTCAACCGGTTCATGCTTCGATGATGCCATACTTTAGAAATAACGGAAGAACTGTCCCGAATATGAATCATGGCAAGGCCTACTTTAGCCAAATCAACAGGCCGCATTACCAGTCCACTTTCGGCTCTTGGGAAACCTTTCCAATCGGTGACCCAGCTCCCATCAAACTCTACTCCAAGTGGTTTCCAGATACGTTCTTGAACCAGTTGTGTAATAGTCTCACCTGTTGCCCTGGTCAAAGCCAACGCGATAATATTTGGATTATAATCGTTGTATTCGAAAATACCGGGCGAACTTTCTAAACTAAGCTTATTCAGTAAAATTGACTGAAGATCATTCGAATAATAGATCAAAGCATCATCACTATTAATGAAGGGAAAGGAAACATCGCTATCGTAGGCAATGCCGGATTGCATATCCACCAGGTTGGCAAAGCTTATGTTTGAGAATCCAGGATCTGATTCTTCCAGCTCAGGAATATAATCGGTTATGGCTGTATCAAGGCCTCCAATTTCACCCCGTTCGATAGATTGTCCCAACAATAAAGATATGATCGACTTAGAAATGGAAAATACAGGGGTTGGGGTTTCAATGGAGTGACCGTTAAAATACTGTTCATAAATAATACTGCTGTCACGTATTACAATAAAGGATGTGGTATTTTTTTGCTCTAAAAAAGTCTCCAGGGCATTAGATATTTCAGGATCACGTTCAAATATTGTCCGCACCCAATCCTCATTCAGTTTCCTGTTTATCTTTTTTGAAACGAATGGAGCCTTTATTTCCTCAACCTGCTGCCACTTATAGTCATCGGTATTGCTTTCCTGCTTTATAAGAACACGCATTACATAATCCAGCGGATAATTCTGATGGAGACCCAGCAGACCTAAAGCAATTATTACTATGGTTATTCCAAATTTCTTTTTCAATTTATCGGGATAGGTGTTTGTAGAAATGTTTCCGGATTAAAAAGAGCTTCAGGTAACTCCTTAGGGGTGCTGATTTCCCGGTATTCTTCCAGTAAGGTTTGATTTCCGTTCATGTAAAATCGAACCGTTGGTGCTATCCAGCCACCACTAAGCTGTTTATAATCCTCGAACTTAGTTTCCAATAGTGTATTATTGGCTTCATATTTCACTAATTTCACAAAAACCAATCTTTCCTTATCTATATAAAAGTGATTGGATGGATCTTCTCCGTCTGTTGCTCCAATCACATAAACTTCTCTGCCCCTGTAAGTGGTGAGGTACATCTTTTCGAGATTAAAATCATTGGAGGTCAGTTCGCTTATTGTTTGGCCGGGAGGTTGACCGTAAACCATGAAACCGAGTAACAGAAGTTCATGAGCCCTTTTTTGGGTATTTGCCAGTTTACCATTTTGAAAATTATATTGGTTTCCTTCACTAAAGAGCATGCCATATCCCGAATCTCTGCTATTAAATTTTATTGCCAGTCCGGTGGGTATTTGAAGTGCTTCATACCAATCCAGCACATTTCTGACGGTTCCGTCGCTGTTATAAAACGTGGTTTTTTGTATAAACGTCAGGTTTTTATACCATTTGCCGTCATACTTTTCATGCATTTGGGTAATCACATCTTCTCCGTTTGAGGGCGAACCTGTGACTCCCTGTCCATGAAGAATCCCGGCCGAAAAGAATGTACACACAGCCATAACGTTCAGAATTGTGAACCTGTAATTATATACAATTGCTTTCATCAGAGTACCATGAGTAAAAACAGGATGGCTCCCGTCAGGTTTATGATTAAATGTATATAGAGGCTTATTTTGTAATTTTTAAAGTACCAGGCGGGAAATACCAAAATGGCTGATATCAGAATCAATGTAAGGTAATTCCAGGGCTGCCAGAAATGATACAAGGCAAATAGCAAACTGGCTAAAACAGGAACTGCAACCCCTTTTCCCTGCATGCGGGGTAATAAATATCCCCGGAAATACCATTCTTCGGTAAATGGAATCAGCAGGCCGTCAATCCCGATGCGAAAAACGGCTGTAATCACAAGCGCCTGCCGGGAATAGCCATTAAAAAATTCGGAGTCATAAAAGTACCAATCGGGCAGCCATCCGAACACCTGAGTCTTTATACTTTCGTCCATCAACGACATACCGCCTGCAATTATAAAAATGGCAATGACTCCAATGCTAATGATCCCGAGGAATTTCTTTTTTTCAACCGGTTTATTAACCAGGATGCGCTGAAGAAACGGTTTGTCAACCGTGGACTTTTTTGCCTTCCAGATCAAATAACCCAGTTCGGCGGGAAGGATAACCATCAAAAAGGCAATCATCAGGCTCATCAGGGAGGGATATCCCATCGAATGGATAAACGGGGTAATCAACAGATAGATACCCAGTATTAATACCCCCGGAAAGAGGTGCAAAAAAACAATATTCCTTTTTGAGATTTTATCCATTATTTGCTGTTTACCAATGCTGTTTTCTCTAACAAGTATCAAGGCAATGATAAACCCGCATATAATGATCTCTTAAAGAATTGGAATAAATGTTGCTATTTAAAGAATGAACATTGGGCTGAAGGAGCAGACAGAGAAGAAACCACTAAGCACCCGCTCAATTGCGACCCAAAAAATGATGAGCTCAACAACTGATTTAGCCAATTTTAGTTTCATTAAGTCCTTTTGAAATCAAAAAATCGACCAGATCTTCATTCTCTGAACCACCTGCCCTGGCATGGTGAAGTAGTGTAAACCCGTGCGGACCTTTTGCATTGAGTATTTTAGGGTAAACATCAATTAACTGCTGAAGAATATGTAATTCCCCCATCATCGCAAGCGTGAATATATTTATCCGGGCACCTTGTGAAATTAGAAAACCTGCAATTTCCTTATTACCCAAATGATTGGCACCACCAATGGCTGTCTCAAAGTCACCATTTCCCCAATCCCAGGAACAATTAATCAGGTTTGGATTCTTGACTAACATTGTTTTTACCTTTTCCAAGTCATTATGGCCTGCTTTTACAAACTCAAATACAAGTTCTTTATCTAAAGGATCTTTAGCCTGTTTATTGAGATCGTTCTCAAATTGATTAAAACCGATTAAAAGTGTCAAACCTGATAACTCCAAAAATTTTGATCGTTTCATAAACCGGATTTCGTTAAAATGGATAATCTGAAACAATGAATACTTTGACTTTCTCCCAACGGTAAAAGAATAAATGACCTAAACCGGAGAGTGAATACCCGATGGGCAGAATAAAATTAACTGGGCTGTTATTGCAAGTTCATTCCTCATTTTCCAATGCTTATTCCGTTTGACTTACATTAAGTGAGAGGTAGCTTTACCTTAAGTAAAAATAAGTTTAAGTCTTTTTGATGTCTGGCTAAAAATAGGCCAGAAAAATTTTTTGATTCCTGTAAAACTGAGTTAACGAAACAGAACCGGCACTACTTCGTAATAAGATCCATCATATAATGATTTATATAGTATGCTTAAAAACGCACTCCTTTTTGCCTCAGCTCTCCTGATACTCTTATCAGGGTATTTGACGTATATCTACTACACCGACCTGGTTGTTTTTGATCAGGTAACTACCGAAACAGTAAGCTTTCAAAGCGTCGATATTACTTTATCGGGAGAACTTGCCAAGCCCGAAGGAGTGGAAAATCCGCCGGTATTTGTGTTCATTCACGGTTCCGGGGAAACTCCTAAAGAAGATCTTGCCTGGTACGCCCGCAAAGCCAATAAACATGGCTATGCCTCTATTACCTTTGACAAACGCGGGGTCGGAAATTCCGAAGGTGCTGAAGATTTTCACCGTTATTTTGATTTCGAAAGCCTGGCCCGGGATGTGGCAGCCGCCGTTCAGTTTGCAGCAAACAGAAGCGACCTTAATGGGTCGGAGATATATTTATTTGCTGTGAGCCAGGGAGGATGGGTGGCCCCCCTGGCCACATCCCTTTCAGATGTTCCCATTGCAGGCATGATTGTGATTTCGGCTTCAGTGGTACCGGTTCGTGAAGACCGCATTTTTGAACGGGCTGCTCGCCTTAAACGGGAAGGCTTTACTGAAGAGGAAGTAGAACAAGCCACTAAGCTGCAGATCGCCGATCAAAATTTTTCAAGTGATTCAACATCCTACGACTCATTAAAACTTTTATGGGATCAGTACAAGGATGAACGATGGTTCCGCCGGGTGTATCTCTCCGAAGAACCCCTTGATTATTCACATTCCTGGAGGCAGCATCACTCCAAAATCATCGATTTTAACCCTCTGCCGATTCTTCAGAATTTAGAGATGCCCGTCGTGTGGATATTCGGAGATCCGGAACTGGACGGTTTAGGCCCTGTAAAACAAAGTATCACCAACCTTGAAGGCCTCAAGAGCCAAGGCAAAGAATACCTGATTCTTACTTATCCGGGATATGACCACAACCTCGAGAGAAAAATCTTATTTGATCTTGTACCAACCTATTCCGACTGGGAAAAACCTGCATTTAATTTTTTTAAATAACCGCGAGGAGATATGAGAACTTTTTTTAGCCAGAACAATAGAGAGCTTCTTTTTTTGCTTGCCGGCATAACTCTGATTAGCTGTTCAAGTCAAAAAACCAGCCATGATGTATCCGGTATCTCAAATCTGAAAGAAATTTCTTTATTAACTGCAGATAGCATCACTGTCTATGGAGATATATTGTTTCAGGACTCCGCTTATCCAACCATTTTGTTATTTCACCAGGGCGGCTCAAATGCAAGAGCCGAGTACGCACCCGTCATTAAACAGCTGCTTGATGAACTACCGAAAATAAATATACTTGCCATTGATCAGCGCAGCGGCGGGCAAACCTACGGTTCATACAATCGAACTGTGTTCCGTCTTTCGCCTTACAAAAACCATTCCATGTGCGATACTTACAGCGACCTGGAAGCAGCTTTGAATTACATAACAAAACGAAACGTTACTGGACCTGTGATCGTATGGGGAAGCAGTTACAGCGGCAGCCTGGCAATACAATTAGCAGCCAAAAATGGGGATTCTATTTCTGCGGTTCTTGCATTCTCACCGGCCTCAGGAGGCCCTATGGCCAATTGTAAGCCGGACGATTTTTTTGAAGGTATGAGTACTCCGCTTTTAGTTCTTCGTCCGGAACAAGAACTTCAAATTGAGAGTGTACAGAAACAGTTTGAACTTTTGGAGCAACATGGACATCAAACCTATGTAGCTCAGAACGGCGTTCACGGGTCATCGATGCTGGTCAGCCGGCGGACAGGTAGCCCGGTAGACTTAAACTGGAATACCATTCTGAATTTTATCAACAAAATCGCAGCTAATTAACAGGAACACCATGAAAATACCCGGCAATTTTATTTGCTATGTTTTGCTATTTACAGCTTTTTTCAGCAACTCATTACATGCCCAAACCGCACTGTCTTCCCTTGAGCCCGAAAACTACTTCGACTTCTGGCTGGGCAAGTGGTCAGTAACCTGGGAAGAAGCGAACGGCACCACCGGCCGCGGCACGAATCATATTCACACAATCCTGGATGGCAAGGTTTTAATGGAAAATTTTGAAATCCTTGAGGGAAGTAACAAGGGGTTTAAAGGCAAAAGCATGTCGGTGTACCAAGCGGCAAAAGACCGCTGGAAACAGGCCTGGACCGATAATAACGGAGGCTATTACGATTTTACCGGTATATTTACGGATGAGAAAAGGATCTTTCAGACTGAAGTGAACGAACTGCCGAATGGCCGCAGGTTTGTGCAGCGCATGGTGTTTTATGATATCTCGGAAGATTCGTTTACCTGGGACTGGGAGAGCTCACAAGACGGCGGTAAAAACTGGAGCCTGAGCTGGCGGATTTTTTATGAGCGATTGGAATAATGACTGTAACCATCATTGCTAATTGACATCGATTTAATTTTAATTTTTAAAAACTCCCTTTTTATTATTCATTAGATAGTTAATGGCAAATTTAATAACAGGATCAGTTTCATTATCAAAATCATCAGGTGCTGGTGAAACTAAAATATCCGGGGGTATGCCGTTTCCTTCAATGGGAATCATATCAGGAGTGTAAGCAATCCAGTTAGATACAGAATACTTCCACCCGTTTTTTAGTTTAAAAAACTTTGGATTTCCCGTCGCGCCTCCGGTAGTATCACCAATAACAGTGACATGTGGAAGTTCTTTCATCGCCGAAATAAATGTCTCGTTACTGCTATAGACTCCTCTGCCTGATAATACAATAACCGGTTTGGTAAATTGCCAGTCACCCCTTGGTGTGAGTTCCCTGCTTTGAACCGGGGTGAAATCCGTATGATTTGGACCATTCCTGAATTGAACTAATTCTATAATGCGTCGCTGGTCGGCAAAGCGGCTGGCAACAAGAAGGGCAATTGCATCATTTCCTCCGCCATTCATTCGAACATCCATAACCAATGCTTCCTTATCCCGATATAGATCCATTACTTCATCAAACTCTTCAACATTAATTTGATGTTCATTCCAGCCCTCAAAGGCAAGATAAGGGATTCCTTCCATTGTAGCATGTCCCCAGTTTTTTTGCATCTGAATCCAGTTGTTTGCTCTTACTGTAGATAACCAGGTTTCTCTTTTCCAATTAATGAAGCTATCTGCTGTATAGGTTACAATTTTATTTCCATCGCCCTTATCAAAATATACATGAACGTCCATTAAAGGGGCCAGCATCTCAGATGATAAATCAAGTAATTCCTGATATGAATTTAAAGCTGCAGCTCTTGGATGGAATTTGTTGTAAGATGCGCGCCAGTCTATTTCTTTTAGCTCAAAGTAGGAGTAATTTTGATCAAAATTAGTCCACAAACTTTCAAATTCCTCCTCAAAATTAAGTGCTTGTTGCTGGTCGTCACAACTCCATATTAATGCACAAAAACATATTGTAATGGTACTGCAAAAGAATTTTTTCATTCTTCGAATATTTCTACAAAAAACTTACTCAGTATTTTCTTTTAATACATCAGGGAAAGAATAGGCTATGGAAATTATTTGCCCGTTTTGGTATAAAAATGCCAACTCATTTCCTGTAAGCAGATAAAAGTCTGTTAATCTCGATGGATCGTTATTATCTTCAGTACTTAGTTCCGGGTTACCCAGAGATGCTATTACCTCAGTACGTATAGAACCGATGCCAATACCATCTTCGGTTTTTCCACTAAAGGAAGACTGAATTTCAATATTTGTAACCCCGGTAAATTTCTCCAGATCTCCGCCCGCCTCAAGTTCCGAACCCGGTAAAAGATAGGTAGTAATAATTAAGCTGTCTCCATAAAAAAACCGGCCACCGGTGAGTGCAAAAGCAAGAGATGAAGAAGGTTCACCTAAGCTTTTGAATACCCTCCCTTGTTCATCACCCAAGGTGATTCCATTTATTTCCTTACCAAATATTATTTGAGGTTTCTTTTGGTCAATAGAGTGGTTAACACTGCAAGCAGAAATAAATATAAATACTGCAATTGTGGTAATAATTTTTTTTCTATGCATATAAAAAAATAAAATTATGGTTCAAGACAATATACTTGCCCAAGCACCATAAACCGCATAGAATGGACTAAACAGGATTTTCAGAGGAATGAATCTTAACCTATCAGTCCCAAAACAGATAAACACATGAAATGCAACTCACCCCCTGTACTTGAACGTAACCGGAATGGTATCATCGAGGGGCGTTCCGATGTGATAGAGCTCCCAGTCGGAATCGTAATTCAAAATTCGTTCGCGGAGAATATCCACCAGGTTTTCGGAGCTGCCATTTTCGGAATCCCACTCAAAGGTCTCCACCCGGAATTTCAGGTTCCGTTTTTCGCCGTTTACATGTATGTCCAGGTTGGCGACTTTGTCTACATTCGGGATGGTGAATTGTACGCGAATATTATGCATGGCTTCAGAATGATGTTACTATTATATCAACTGTCTAAAAAAAAATATTCTGTTTTTATGGACATCAATAATTGTGCCTGAAATTATATGCTCTTTCCGGTTCCCGGAAACATCAATCAAAGCTTAATACACTGTTCATTTTTATTCACCCGGATGTTCGCTTACGGGCATTTATATCCTTACCGCCAGGCACCGAGTACGGCTCCCATTAGAAGAAATGCAACGACCATAAATCCACCATTGATAAAAATGTATTTCCAGGAACGCATCTCGAACAAGGCTATGACTCCAAAACCAAGTGCAACCCATCCAAAACCAGCTAAAAACCCAGCCAATATAGCAAATTGGAGGTCTGTGTCGGGTGAAGCAAGAAACCCCGCCAGGTTCGCCGACATAAGCAGAAAAAAGAGAAATGAGAAAGCGAATTTTTTTGTCTGATTGGAATTTTCAATGTCTTCTTCGGTGAAGTTGTTTGCATTCATCCACACTTTCCCGAATAAGAGTGGAGAGTACCATAATCCGCCAAGTAAAAAAGGAAGTACGGCAGCAACGATGACTGCAGGAATGTTTATGTATTCAGGATCTATCATTTTGGTGTCCGGTTTAATTACTCTTAATAAGCAGATACAGGAGGCAGGATAATCAGTTCGTTTTTATAAGTATTGTAAATTTTTTACCTCATGAATGCTAATTTGGTGACGCCTGATCCTTGCTGTCCAGCGGAAAGAAGTTATCCTCATTATTTATAAACTTTTGGGCAATAAATTCCTGAGGATTGAACCCGGAAAAATGGGTGAACTCTTTAATAAAATGTGACTGGTCTGAATATCCGCACTGATAGGCAATTTCTGCCCACGCAACCTGGTTGTTGCCTTTTATTTTTTGAAAGATCTCATTAAAACGAATGATACGCTGAAATGCTTTCGGGGTCAGTCCTACATATTTTTTAAACTGTTCAATCAAGTGTTTTTGTGATTTTGGATATTTTTCTATCGCTTTTGATAGTTTTGATACCGGTTTATCCTTCAATTCCTCAAGCACTTTTTGTAAAGGAGCAGGAGGTTCCCAGGTCTCGTCAAATTGCTTTTTGAGCCATTTGTCTATTATCTGGAACTTCTTAGTCGGGGATTCACCGGAAAGCAGCTCTTTCCTAAGTTCTAAAACCCCGGTTCCCAAAATCTCCACGGCTGGTAAGACCCGGTTCGTAATCATATGAATATTGGTGTGCAAAAAAGGAGCAGCTCCGCATGCTTTAAATTGAACTACGAACATTTCTGAGTCCGCATGTGCAGAGATGGTAATATAATGTTTCTGCTGACCTGATATCCAGGCTTTTTCAAAAGTTTCAAGCGGTTCAAGTGTATCATTATCAATGGTATTGCGGGGAATATCATCCAGCTCAAATATCAAATACATGTGCCCGTTTGGAACGACCCGCTCCTGTGAATGCCCGGGTATAAAATTCTTATAGTGAAATATCGATTCGATAAAAAGGCTGTAGGGCAGTGTTGGTATGTGAGTATTAAATTGCATAAATAAAAGAATTAGATGATTTCCGTTTTTACGCTGCAAACGTGAATATTCCAATAATAATAAAGGCCATTCAAATAATCCCTGTCACATCAATTTTTTTCTCAACCCACTTAAGCAAACTGACCTCACTCGGTTTTTATACTTTCTACCGGGTTCATTCTTGCTGCTCTGACTGTTTGCCAGCTAATGGTTATCAGCACAATAAAAACTGTTATTAATGCTGAAACTATAAATGCCATAAAATTGATTTCGATTCTGTATGCAAAATTTTGAAGCCAGTTATTCATAAAGTACCAGGCAACAGGTGCGGAAACAACAAATGCAATACCGGCAAGTTTTAAAAATTCTGTTGAAAGCAAGCTTAAAATAGAAAATGTTGAAGCACCGAGAACTTTTCGAATGCCTATTTCACGTGTTCTCTGTTCCGTCATATATGCCGAAAGTCCTAGCAGTCCGAGGCATGCAATAAAAATTGCAATCGCTGTAAAAACTGTAAAAATACTTCCCAGCCGTTGTTCCTGTCTGAATAATTTGTCAAAATCGTCGTCCAGAAATGTGTAATCCATTGGTTCGCCGGATGCGTGATCATTCCATATGGAACCGATCAGCGTAACAGCGCCCCTTGGATCTCCATCTGCAAATCTTACAATCATTTCGTTTGCATTTTCAGTAAGCATAATAACAAGGGGCATAATCTCATTTCGAAGTGATTCGAAATTAAAGTCTTTCATCACGCCAATAATTTTGTAGGTGTTTTGATCAGACGGAAAAAAAAGCTCATTTCCAACCGGGTTTTCAAGGCTCATCTCTTGTGCCGCGGCCTGGTTGATTACAACCGCTGCTGTATCCGTAGGAAAATCCCTGCTAAAATAACGTCCCTCGGTTATTTCAAAACCGAGTACCTCATGATGATAATAATCTGCTGAGTAGAGCATAACAAGATAATCGTTATTCGTTTCAGGCCTCTGAAACACCGTCACGTTATTTGTTCCGGGTATTGTAAACTCACTATAACTTGCCGCTTTTATTCTTGTATCAGAGACAAGCGCCTGCCTGAAAGGCTCCTGGTTTGATCCAAGCCTGGATGTATTTGTAAGTACCATCGTGTGCTCTTTATTAATCCCCAGGTTCTTGTTCTGCATATATTGCAGCTGATTATTTACAAGCAGCGTACAAATGATGAGTCCTGCCGATATGAAGAACTGACCTACAACCAGGGTTCTTCTGAATCCGCCGCTTTTTGCTCCCCTGGAAATCCTTCCCTTAAGGACGTCAACTGGTCTGAAAGATGTCAGGTAAAACGCAGGATAACTTCCTGCAATAAGCCCAACAACAAGAATTAATCCCGAAAGTGTTAAAAGAAACCAGCCTTCAGTATAAATCAGCAGATCCAGATTTTTCCCTGACAGCTGGTTAAACCAGGGCATTACGAGATATAAAATTACAAATGATATTACGGTTGCCATCAAAACATAAAGAACAGACTCTACCAGAAACTGTACAATCATGGACTGACGATCAGAACCCAGTGTTTTTCGCAGACCAACTTCTTTTGCCCTCCCCGCGGCACTTGCAGTAGCAAGATTCATGAAATTCACACTCGCGATCACGATCATGAATACACCGATCGCGCTGAAGATATAGAGATAGAGTGCATCAGAAGGCGGTTCGAAGGAAGTCTGAACATCCGGCGCATTTAAATGAAGATCCAGTATGGGGATCGTAAAATATCCATACTTTCCACCCTGTTTGCGCATCTCTTCAAGCGATATCCCTGTTAACCTCTCTATCTCAGGGCCGGCATATTTTTCAACAAGCTGGTCTAATCCCTCTTTTACCTGTTCTTCTGACGTTCCGGGAGTAGTCTCGATATAGGTATTGATACTGTTGCCAAGCCACTGCGTTGAACGGCTGTATTCGATTGTACTAAACGATATCAGAACATCAAACTGAAAATGTGAATTGTGCGGAGAATCTGCAGCAATGCCTGTCACTTCATACGCTGCTTTGTCATTACCTGCAAGCAGTACTTTACCAATCGGGTCATTTTCACCGAAGTATTTTTTCGCAGCCGATTCCGTGAGTACAACTTTATTCGGTTCTGATAAGACCGTTTTTTTATTTCCGCGAATTAACTCGTACCCAAAGTAATCGAAAAAGCTTGAGTCGGCCCAAAAAGCATCGTACTCTGTAAATGCACGGTTTTCATACCTGAACACCGTTCCCGCTGATGAAAATGTTCGTGTAACCGATGTGATACCGGGAATTTCCTCTAATGCAGCTCTCGCAAGAGGAGGCGGTGTAAAAACACCCTGCACTTCCTGGTTTCCGATTTTCCCATTCAGTGCAATAACATACTTATTTTCTACACCGGGGTGAAATGTGTCGTAACTAAGTTCATCCTGTATATAAATAATTACAAGAATGCCCACAGTAATCCCGATTGACAACCCGAGCAAGTTCAGGAATGAGTAATATTTCTTTTTCAGAATATTCCGGAATGCAACTTTCAGGTAGTTCTTAAACATCGTTTATTATCCCCGTATAAAATTATTGATCTGTTACTACCTCTACGAATGCAGATACGGAGGGTTTCAAAAAATTATAACACATTAAGACAGATCAACTGAACATTTTCTTCTGGTAATCAGTCCTCATCATTTTGAATCTTGATTTGAACCTCGTGATGAATCGGAAAATTGCAGGAATTGGCAATAAAACACATTTCATTGGCTTTCTTATGAAGCAGGAGCGCTTTATCCCTGTTTTCCTGCTTCAGAATGGTGACCACCGGGTTCAGAGTAGCCGACTGAAACCGGCCTTTGCCTCCGATTTCTTCAACCATTACGGCGCCGGCTTCATCAGAGTAACTTACCACTGTAATCCCGCTGTCTGAACAGAGGTGCAGGTACCACAACATATGGCAGGCAGCGATTGATGATAGAAAAAGTTCCTCCGGGTTGTGCTTCCCGGGGTCGCCGCGGAATGCCGGGTCCGCACTGCCTTCGATACCCGGTTTTCCGGGAATTGCGATTTGATGAGCTCTCGAATAGTTGTGATAACTCCGGGTACCCTCACCCAGGTTTCCGGTCCAGGTTACGGTTGTTCGGTATTGGTGTCTTTTCATTGGATGTAAATTCAGGTAACTATTTCACTGTGACCTGAATTTGTGAAAAAAGATGATCCCATAAAATTATAATTTCCATCGTGCGATTACACGGCGGTGTTCACTGTGTGAGGTACATGCGTAAAGGTTTTTTTCATCGCCCCATTGAAAAGAGTAGACCGATGCGGCCAAAAAGTTTTCCTCTCCCTGGCTCCCGCCCTTAATATCCAGCCAGTACCCGGGGGTAGGTGCTGCAAATCCGATCATTCCTTCCTGATGCACAAAATAGGCTGCCCTGTTTCCATCGGGGGACGGAGAAAAACTGTGTTTCCATTGATCCCCGGCCGGATCGAAAACTGTGATTCTGCTGCTCAGTAAACCACGGGGATGATGGGTTGCGAGGAGCCGGCCATTACCTGAATAAAACCGTATTTCCTTATCCGATGGTTGTACGACCCGGATTTCCGGCCTTGCCGGTTCTGCCTCTTCCGCACACTGTTTTTGATTGGTTTTTACAATTGTAAGAGGGGTACTTGTCAGGTCAATTGCATAAAAGTATCTCTCAACCGGACGCGCCCGAACGGATAATCTTGTCCGGGAGCCTGTGTTATCCGCATCCATCTGTTGTGTTCTTTTTGGCTCACCTTGCTTCAACACGGTCTGTGAATAATAAACCGTTTTTTGATCCGGGCTGAAACAGCCGATTGCATCCGGACCCAGGCCTTTGTTAATGAACTCTTTAACCTCGTCATCGGGCTCGGGAATATGGTTTTCACCGGTTTCAAGGTTCACAAACAGGGACCTGCGTTGATGGGTTGGCAATAAAGATCCCTCATTCTCAAAATAGGGTGATGTATCTCCCAGGTGCTGCAGCCATCTGCCATCCTGTGAAAGATTGAACTCACACCAGGGCCCTTCGGCGATCGCGATTATCACACCGCCCGATTTTTCCGGGTCTTCCGATGTGGTGCAGTTTTGCATCATCAAAACGATAATAGCCAGGACAAGTATGTTGGTTCTGTTGATATTCAATTGGTTACAGGCAGTTTAGTATTTGTATTTAATGTAACAAGAGGTCTGTAGAGGTGGTTTGTCACAGATCAACAACTATTGAAGTTATTTGACGAATACTTGGGTATTAAGACAGTTAAAGCCTGGCTATAATGAGTGGGGATTAAAAAGCACAATTCTCTCGATCTGCACAGCCACACCGGTGTTTTATAGTTAATGTTGTGCATTGTGCCTGCAATTAATAGGATCTTTGACTTATAGCACCATCACTTATTTCTTAATTCTACAATAAGTCCATCTTTAACGCAATCATATATGTAAGCAAGAACAGCTTGAATATCTTCTTTTTTCAGGTGAGGGTATGATTGGAGTATTATTTCTTCATTTCAACCGTCAGCCAAACGCTCCAAAAGGAATTCAACAGATATACGTGTTCCTTTGATCACAGGTTCACCGAGAAGCACGTTCTTATCTGATACTATTCTTTCTTTCCAGTTCACATTCAGAAATACATAAATAAATGCATAAATGTTCTCGGTTGGGCATAGAGCACAACCGTTTGCGGTATGGAAAGTTGCCGATTGCGGGCGATTTCCTGTCAAGTTACACAAAAGTTGAAGCGGGCTACAACCCTTGAATAACCTACTGTACCCGGCAATTTTTTATACCGCATGTTAGCTTTTCGTTGTTTATACTGTAAAAAAATCTCTTTTTAACAAAGAATACATAATCATATCGTAGTGTTTCTCATTCCAATACAGCCAATCCCGTAAAATTCCTTCTTTCTTAAATCGAAGTTTTTTCAGGGCTTTTTCTGAATAAATATTTCCGGGCATTACTTCAGCTTCAATTCTATTTATTCCAAGGTATTCAAATCCAAATTTTATCACTTCCATCAAAGCTTCTTTAGTAAATCCCTGGTTCCAGTAAGTCTTTTGTAGGTCATAGCCAATATTTGCACGGTGATCCTTAGTGAAAGTGTTATAACCGATTGTTCCAATAATATTATCATTATTTTTTAGTGCGATTCCCCAACGTATTCCAAGCTTGTCCTTAAATCTCTTTTCAAACCAATCAATAAGTTTCTGAGCTTCTTTCTCCTCTTTCAGAGCTACTATGTTGTAATATTTGGTCACCTGCCTATCCCCAAATATTTTAAATAAATCAGATAGGTGTCTTTGCTTTATTTCAATAAGCTCCAACCTTTCTGTTTGAAGTACTGGAAAGGTTTGGAAAATATCTTCCATTTTATTTTTCATACGCTTCTTCTATGATTTAATGTTCTGCGAACTTCTAACAATGAAAGCAACGGACTGGCTTTAGACCGTTTTTATTCGCAATAGCTTTTATTGTGGTCTGGCTTTATTTATTAATAACTCAATCAGGCTAATCAGGATATTATTGATTTCCTTATTAGCACTCCATCCTTTTTTTATTTCCAGATGTAAGTTGGTAAAAGCAAAAACAGTACAGGAATGCTCCATGTGCTGTTTAAAAATTTGCCGCAATCTGGTAGTAAAACATTTCGTTTTGTGGTTCTTGAATGATGTCTCTTTCAATGAGGACATCCGTCGCTTCAGTGTAAATCCAGTGGTACCAAAAGATAAAAAACTCTTCAAAGGAGACTTCCTGGTCAAAATTCAGCTCATGGTAGGTGGCTTCAAAATCAGGTCTGTTTCTGTTCAGGATAGCGAGCAGCGTTGGGAAAAACAGTTCAGGCATTTTTTGGGTTATCAACTGAGTATCATGTTCATCAAAAACATGGATATTCTTGTCCTGATAATTATCCCATCCGACATTTGATTCGGTTCGCTGGTTACCGTACACGGCAATGCCTGTAGAATCACTCCAGTGCAGCCCACGGTTGCCATAGATTCCATAAGGTTCGGTGTCGCCGGCAAGGTCATCTTCAACAATGGCAAGGTAATACCGGCTTCCATTTCTTAAAGGCCGCTTTTGGTTTAAAAATTCTTCTTCCACCCGTTCAATTTGAAAATTATCGAGGATCACATTACTCAGATAAAAGAGTGACAGTTCACGAAAATCATGGTTCTCCGAAATGTGCGATTCGTTATGGATTTCCTTTATCTCCGGTAACCATGCGGATATGCTGTCTGCAATTTCATTGGCTACGTTTTGGGCTTTTTCTTCTAATAAAATTCCCCGCTCCAGCGTGATTATCCCGAGGTTTGGTTGATAGTAATCTCCCTTTTTTGAAAGCAATTTATTTTCTATAAGGGCATTGATATGCCTCTCGGTCGTTTCAGAGCTCCATTCCAATTCACGTTCAATTTCAGCAAGAGGAATATTGTAGTGCAGGGCAGTCAGAAATTGAGCAAGACTATCCTTTTTAATATCGATGTTGGGGCCCTGGAATCCGGATATTTGATACACTCTGAACTTGGAGTCAAGAATATCATCTACTGTTCTGTTGTTTTCAGCAGAACAGCTTGCAAAAATAATAACAGCAAGTACGGTAATTAAAGTCTTAAAAGTCTTCATACATTAATAATTTTTTTAAAATTATGCGCTTGTGACGCTATAATGTTTTGTCTGATGCAGATAGGGATGACCACCCGCTTTGGGGAATTTTATCAGTCTCTGAACAGCATCTTCAAACTCTTGAATAAAATCGTCCAATAGTTGTGGGTCGTTAATATCGGTGACCTTATCTACGATTCTTTTTTTGATATTCATAATAGTTAAAGATAGTTCCTAATTCAGGAAAATGCGAAGTATTCAAAAATTGTTTATGTTTAAATTAATTTTTACGGACTTTTCAGACAATGAAACAGGTATCCGGTTTATGCAGAAGTTTTTCACTTTTCAGTTTTCAGTTTTTTCCACTTACCAGGAACAACAAATGTGCATTACGCTGGTGGCTGTGGTTAGGGGCAACGAGGTGTCGAACGAGTTTACCGTTACCGAAATCTATCAGCGACATCGTGAGGATTGGAAATTATTAGACCTGACATTCAGCAGTGTGCGGGATAGTCGCAGCATTGAACAATAATAGCTTTAAAGATGATTATAGCGGGGAAAATAAAAAACGGAATGTGTTCTTTGAACAGATTTGATTTTTCTCATCAACAAAACGAACTACTCAGTCCAAATTAACGTGGCTAAACCCGCCTGACAGGCTCAAAAAAGCTCCATTTCTCCGGGTCTTCAAGGCTCATATCTTATCTTCTTGCCGAAAGGAGTCAAAGCAAGCCCTGCCAGCTTGAAGTGCTGTTTGGCAAAGGGTATCCCGATAATAGTGATGAAGAGAAGAATACCAAACAATATATGGGTAAGGGCAATCCAAATACCTCCCACCAGGATCCAGATAATATTGAAGACAAGTGAGAGACAGCCTTCCGAACTACCGGTGGACACTACTTTTTTGCCGAAAGGCCAGATTGCCATCTCAGCGAGCTTTAGTGTTTGCAACCCAAAAGGAATGCCCACAATAGTGATCATCAGAATAAAGCTTGCTATGCAGTATTCGAGTGCAGTTATAAAACCTCCGAAAATCACCCAGATAATATTTCCCAGAAACTTCATAAAGAAAATGTACGCGTTTTATACTTGAATGAAAAATCCCTCTAACCTTGAATCGTTTGTTTTTTTACCCTTTCTTTCATAATCTCAGTCTGCTCTTCAAGTGTATTAAAACCAACAGCTTTTCTTCTTTGGTTGACTTTTGCTATGTCATCAAATTCATTAGCATTCATTTCTCCATTCTCGTCCCAATCAAATTGAGTTCCGTAAAGTTGTGGTTTTCCTTCAAAAACAGCTATTCGGCCGGTTAAATATGCAAGACTTATTGGGTCTGTCTTATTTTCTTCCACAGCTTTTTTAATTGCCCCTAACAATTTGAGCATATGACTTGTGGCGGTTATCGAAGCACTATAATGTCGTTTTGTAACCAACTTACACAAAAGTATAAAGATTGAATTTACCACTTTCCCTCAATAAGTTATATACGCTGTTGTGAGGTCGGCTTTTTTGTCGAAATAGCTTACGAAAGTAATAATTTGCATTCTATCCCACTTCATCGGTATTCGACTGAACAAGTGGCTGGAATCCCCCGTAAACCATTCTTTCGGCGTCAAAAATCAATCTTTTTGGGTCGGTTAATGGAGTAACTAATTCCGCCATTCTTGAATCAGTGGGAACTTGCCTGTTTGCCCTGTCTCGAATCTCTTTGGTAGGAAAAGTAACCCATCCAAATACAATTACTTCATCCTCTTTCAAATCCACTACCTCATGAAAGAACGTGTACCTTCCAATTTCAAATCTTCTCCCGCATACTCAAAGTATGCAAGTGCTCCATATTCTTTCCAAATTTCAGCTGCTTTTTCGGCCACACTCTTGTATTCATTCAGGTGAATTCGCGGAACCGGAAGTACAAATCCGTCTATGTAATTTCCCATATCATCATTTATTTATAGTTCTTTGTTAGTATTTTTGCCGTTGCACAACATTGGAATACCATCAACACTATTGAGGATATACTTGCTTCGTATACAAGTTTTATTCATGTTATTCTTAAAATGGTATTAGTAGATCAGATCTAATATTAAAGTAAAAACATCAGCTTACGCTAAAGAATTATAGCGAGAATACCATAAAAACCAATTTTAATTCTTAAACTTATAAATCATCATCCATATGAAAATCATCCTTTTGAAAACATTAATTTCAGGACTTTTTTTAATCACCTTGAGTGTTCCATCCCTGGCGCAACAACCTGACATTGAACAGGAAGTTATAAATCTCTCCCAACAGAAATGGCAGTGGATGGCAGACAAGAATGTGGACGAGCTTGAACCGCTTTTCCATGACGATGCAAGATTTGTACACATGAGCGGAACGTGGGGAAAGGCACGGGAGCTCGAAATCATTGAGACCGGGAGCATTTGGTACAAGAATGCGGATGTCCATGAAATTGTAACAGAAACTTTTGGCGACACAGTCATCCTCTGGAACCGCATTACACTGGTGGCTGTGGTTCGGGGCAGTGAGGTGTCGAACGAGTTTACCGTTACCGAAATCTATCAGCAACATGGGGATGATTGGAAATTATTAGACCTGACATTCAGCAGTGTGCGGGATACCCATAGCATTGAAGAGTAATAGTTTTAGAGATAATTATGACTGGGAAAATAAAAACGGAATATTTTCTTTGAACAGATTTTATTTTTCCCATCAACAAAACGAACTACTCTGTCCAAATTAACCCGGCTAAACCCGCCTGACCGCCTCAAAAAAAGCCGCCAGCTTTTTCTCATCCAGCCTGCCCTCTGTGCGGACACTGCTGCAGAGATCCAGACCGAACGGCTCTACCTGTTCAACGGCCCGCTGAACATTCTCTTTATTTATCCCGCCCGCCAAAAAAATAGGAATACCGACAGTATCTCTTATTTTTCTGCTCAGTTTCCAGTTATGGATTTTCCCGGTGCCTCCCAGTACTTTTATTTCCAGGTTCGGGTTGCCGCTGTCCAAAAGAAGTGCGTCTGCAAACTCCGAGGCTCTTACAGCCTCATCTACAGACTCTTCGCTCACAACATGAATCACCTGCACCAGTTTTACACCGGGCAGTGACTTCCGTAATTCCGAATAGCCACTCGCTTCCACACGGTCTACAAGCTGAATGACGGAGGTGTGAGTCCGCTGATGATGATCAATAATTTTGCCGGAGGTTGTCTCACTGGTAAGCAGAAATGTGGAAACCAGCGGCGGGACGGTTTTGGCAATGTCTCTGATCTGATCATCACTAATAACACCGGGGCCACTCGGCATTTTTCCTACGAGACCCACTGCTGAAGCGCCATATTTTACAGCCATAGCTGCTTCCGCTTCACTGCCGATACAGCATATTTTAATTTTTGGGGTCATGGTGGATTTTAAAGTACCGGAAGACTATTTCTCAAGAATTTTTACTACAATACTGCTTGGGTAATCCGGCGTATGGTAAATGCGCTGTGTGGCATTTATGAAGTCTTCCTTTTCAGCTTTGAATATATTTGGCACATATTTTTGAGGGTTCAGGTCAAACAGGGGGAACCAGGTGCTTTGAATCTGAACCTGAATCTTATGCCCCTTTTTGAATGTGTGATACACATCTTGCAATGGAAATTCTATTGGTGTGATTTTATTCGGCTCAAAAGGCTTTGGCACTTCAAAACTCTCACGGAACCTGCCGCGCATGGCTTCACTTCGAACCAGCTGATGGTAATTGTCCAGCTCTACACCCTCGGGTGTATGTTCGGTTTCAGAGACACTGGGCGGATATACATCAATCAGTTTTACAAAAAAGTCGGACGCTGTTCCGGTGGTAGAAACATACAGATTGGTTACTATATCGCCTGCAAGAGTAATATCTTCTTCCAGAACTTCTGTCTCAAAGGTGATCACATCAGGGCGGCGGGCTGCAAAGCGCTGATCGGAAGTCATGTAATCGCGTGGTATGAAAACAAGCTCTTTCTCTTCTTTATAGGGGACCGGGTTGCTGATATCACTTACATACTCCGTAAACCGTCCGTCTGTTTCATTAGGAATCTCAGTTTTGAGAGAACCATCATCCTGAAAGTACCAGGTACTCTTTTCTGAATGTGCCGGGGGCCACTGGCCAAACGTGCTCCACTCACCAAGACCGGTATCATACATGTATGCTTCAGGGGGCGCATCTATCTCTGCTCCTTTTAGATACTTCATGAAAAACGGGTACTCAATCTCTTTTTTATAGAATTCGGAAATTCCCTCGCCAAAATAGATATCGCCCACACGCTGATGCGGGTTGGAACTTGCCCACTGACCATGACTCCAGGGACCCATCACAATCGTATTTTGAATCCCGGGGTTATTTTCCTCGATAGTTTTGTAGGTATTCAGCGGCCCGTAAAGATCTTCCGCATCAAACCATCCGCCCACCGTCATTACCGGATGGGTAATATCATTCAGGTGGGCCAGAATGTTGCGGCTTTGCCAGAATTCATCATAGTTTGGATGATTGACCAGCTCCTGCCAGAAAAAATTATCTTCACCAAAATAGTCGTCAGCATTGCTCAGCGGAGTTAAATCTTTATAAAACAGGTATGCATCCTGTGTGAAGGTATCCGGAAAATCGTACCAGGAAGTGTCTGTCGGACCCTCATGCTGAATTCCAAAAAGCGGGGTTACATACCAGTATCCAAGCGTGTAGGCACCATTGTGATGAAAATCATCAAAAAAGAAATCCGCGATCGGTGCCTGGGGTGATGATGCTGCCATAGCAGGATGCGCATCGGGTAGTGCGGCTGTTGTATAAAAACCCGGATAGGAGATACCCCATTGACCAACCTTTCCGTTGTTATTCGGTATGTTATTTAACAGCCATTCTATCGTGTCGTTGGTGTCTGAGCTTTCATCAATTTTCTGTTCATCAGCCTGGTTTGGTGTCATCGTCGTATAATCACCTTCCGACATCCACCTTCCTCTAACATCCTGGCAGACAATAATAAAACCCTCTTTCTGCATATATGGATTGCTGATAATCTGTTCCGGGACTACGTTATCATCATAAGGGCGGCAACTGTATGGAGTGCGCCTGATAAGTATAGGAAATTCTGAGGCATCATCTTTGGGTGCATATACGATCGTATGCAGCTTAACACCGTCCCGCATTTCTATGTCATATCGTGATTTTTCATAATCCGAACTACTGAAATTATTCTCTTGTGCCGCCGCCGGCAACGTTAAAAGGAGAGAAAGTGACAACAGGCTTACATATGTTAAGATTCTATCCATAGCTCCATATCCGTTTTTTTTATTTGGTACCCATTCTTAAAAATAGCAGTCTGAATCTATTATTCAATCTGAATAGTAACTTGCAACCAATTTTTACATATGGTGAAACGGGTACTTCCGCTTAAGGAAAAACTTTCAGGTTCTGAGTTTTCAGCAGATCTCTTTAAAGAATTATTTACGTGCTATTCGCATGATCATGTCATGCATGTTCATGTGATTTTATGACTTCGCAAAGATTGGTAATTATGTGTAGCACTCATAAATAACCAAGTAAGGAGGCTGTCATGCTGAAAAAAATAACTCTTATCATCGTCTTTCAATTTTTAATCGGTTTACAGCTTGTTGCCCAACACGCGTCTGTTGAACTGAGCTATCTCTCATTACGCCCGTTTATTCATTTCCAGCTTGATTTTGATACTCACGGTTATGATGCATACAACTCTTATGAGTCATCTTATGTGAACGGGTATATGGATGGTGTTAATAAGTCCCGCCACTACCTGTACGACAGCTACCATCCGTATTGGTATGAAGAGGCTTATGAAGCCGGTTACCGGGATGGCTTTCGGGATCACAAGCTGTATGTAAGTCTTCGCGGGTATTCTTCATACAAAAGACACAGGTTTAACAGGCGTGATTATCATTCCCCTTACTATTCAGTAAGAGTCTGGCTTGATGGTCTCTCTGTGGCATTTCTGAAAGCACCGGCTTATAAATTACCGCACCGGTGGGAGTATCACGCACATCCGAAGGTAAAAAAGTACCGGCGGCAGCTGGCAGTAAATCACCGGAAGGGTTACAGTGGTTCCTATAAATATCATCATGCAGACCGTGTGTATAAAAAACGTACGTATCAGTCTCGGAAAGAGAGCAGGAGGTACAAAAAAAATCTTTACAGAGGGAATTCTCACGAAAAGAGATCAAACAATGGCTACACATACCGGAAGAAACATCTTAACAAATCCGGGAATAAGGGCAGGGTTGGTCAAAAGCATGCAAATCAAAATTCCCGCTATTCGGCCGAAGATAACCGTGAATATCGTAAACGAAGTAATAGCCGAAAATCAATCAGAGATCGAAGCGATAGCAGAAAAACCGAACGGAGAAAAACTCAAACCAGGAAAAAACGCCAATAATTGTTTAAGCTCTACGCGTATTTAAACTACAATGAATCAGAACTGACATTGAATAAAAACTTTATTACTTAAAACAGGTCAGTCGTACGGATCCTTCTCAACCAGGGCACCATCTTTCAGGTTAATAATCCGATTACCGTAAGCAGCCATTTTTTCTGAATGGGTTACCTGGATGATGGTCACGCCATCTTCTTCATTCAGTTTTTTAAAGAGTTCCATGATCTGTTCCGACTGTTCGGAGTGAAGATTGCCGGTAGGCTCATCAGCTAACAACAACTTCGGGCTCCCGATCAGCGCCCTTGCAACACCCACCACCTGCTGCTGGCCTCCGGATAGCTGCTGCGGAAACAGGTCTTTTTTAGCCACAATGTTAAAACGGTCGAGCATATCGGCAACCATAGCTTTCCGTTCTTTTGATTTCACCTTCCTGTATAAGAGCGGCATTTCAATATTTTCATAGACGGTCATCTCATCGATCAGGTGGTAGGCCTGGAATACGAAACCGATATATGATTTATGGTATTCCGATTTCCGTTTCTCGCCGAGAGAATGAACCGCATCATCAAAAAAGTGGTACTCACCTTCGGAAGCATCATCCAGGAAACCGATGATATTGAGTAGTGTGGATTTCCCGGCTCCGCTCGGCCCCATCACTGTTACAAATTCACCTTCCTGAATATCAAGATTGATATTTTTCAGGATAAATGAGCGTTGAAATCGTTTATCAATGTATTTGTCGATGTTTCTGAGTTTGATCATTTTTTTGAGCTGTCGGTTGTAAGCTTTCAGCGGCCGGCAGCTGAAAGTTTTCATTTTATTTAATTATCTATGAATTTAAAGGGATATTAAACCATATAAAGATACCCTGAACAAGCATAAAACGGGCCAAATTTATAAGCCCTTTCTATCATAAAATAAGCCGATATCATAGGGATTCACGAACGGCAATGAACAGTACCATGTACGAAAACGAACAGGTAAAGTTTTAAATTATATTTATTAATCATGAATCTCGACTTTACCAAAAAAGAATTGAAACGGTTAAATTTAGAAATTATTTAGCGGATAGAGTAAGACTGACGAATCTTTTTATTTGTTTTGGATAAATATAGGCTCAGGTATTAGAATAATATTGTTTACTAAACAACATATTTATTGTTTAGTAAACAATAAATATGTATTTTTTTATCAATCACATTTATGATATTAAAATCACTCATACAAGAAACTGCAGAGGCTCAAAAGAGTAATCTTTTGCACCTCGATACAGGCTTGAGAAGGCATCAGCTGGAAACAGTATCCGATTTGACCTCCCACGCTTTTATTATATCCGGTATCAGGCGATGCGGTAAAAGCACTTTACTTCATCAATTGCTTAAGGAGAAATATCCGGATGCTTTTTATATGAATTTTGAAGACCCGCGATTATATGAGTTTGAAATCAATGATTTCACCCGTCTCGATGAGCTTATAACCGATCAAAAAAGCAGGACTCTTTTCTTCGATGAAGTACAGGTAGTAGAAGGATGGGAAAGGTATGTACGTCAAAAGCTGGACGAAAATTTTCAGTTGGTGATAACCGGTTCAAATGCATCTCTTTTAAGCAGTGAATCAGGAACAAAGTTGACAGGCAGACACATCACAAACGAGCTCTTTCCATTTTCCTGGAGAGAATTTTGTGAATTTAAATCCCTTGAATCTTCGGAATCAAATCTGAAGAAATATATGGAAACCGGAGGTTTTCCGGAATATGTAAAAACTAAAAATGATGACATTCTGCTACAGCTTTTTGAAGATATCCTGGTCCGGGATATTGCTGTTCGTTATGGGGTAAGAGATTTAAAATCACTGCAGCGCCTCGCACTTTATTTAGTCTCGAATGTTGGAACTCTGGTGACCGGAAATAAGCTCCGAACACTCTTTGGAATCGGCGCCACAAGTACGGTCATGGAATACTTTTCCTATTTGGAACAAACATGGCTGTTTCATTTCATTCCAAAGTTCAGTTACTCAATTCGTAAGCAATCCGTTAATCCAAGAAAAGTATTTGCGATTGACACCGGGTTGATCAACGTGAACTCTAAATCCTTTTCAGGGGATTACGGAAGAATTCTGGAAAACCTGATTTTTTTGCATCTTCGAAGAAACTTTAAAGAGATCTGTTATTTCTCAGAAAAAGGAGAATGTGATTTTGTGGTTTTTGACAAAGGTAAGGCAAAAGAAGTTGTCCAGGTTTGCTTTGAGCTGAATCCGGACAATCTTGACCGTGAACTTAACGGATTATTTGAAGCACTTACTTTTTTTAACTTGAACTCAGGTACTGTCATAACTCATAAACAAACCGACCGTTTTGAACGGGATGGCAAAACAGCCCGGGTTGTTCCCTGTCATCAGTTTTTTGAAGATGAGCTGATGTGAATCTGATTTTTCATGAAACAGATCGTAAGTTCGGCTTCTCGCAACCGCCAATGAACGTCCGTTAGTTGAAAACGATCAAAAAAAAGCCGGAACTCGTTTGAATTCCGGCTTTTAAAGTTGTTTAATTGAAAGATAATTTAGTTTCTTTCCCGCAACTTAATATTTCGGAACCAGACGTCATCTCCGTGATCTTGCAACGCAATGTACCCGGGTTCAAACTTTCCGAAAACATCTGAGTATTCCGCAAATTTGCTGTTATTTATCATCTCTTCCCATTCGGATGTTCCAAGATGGTACTCAACTACCGCTTCGCCGTTTTGAAAATGCACAACGGTGCCTCTGTATACAAGAACTTCGGCTTTGTTCCACTCGCCGTGTCCGCGGAAGTTTTGAGGATCTGCCGGTATCAAATCATACAGACTTCCGGCCTGCCTGTTTCCATCTTCGCCTAACATGGCATCGGGATGGTTTGCATTATCCAATATCTGCATTTCGGGAGCAGAGTGCCAGATTGGCCTGTCTTCAAGCTCTTGGGCAAGGTAGAAGATTCCTGAATTTCCGCCCTCTGAAACTTTCCATTCAAGTGACAGATGGAAGTTTTGGAATTTTTGATCATAGAGAATGTCACCACCTTCTCCTCCTGCTTCTCCGGTTCCGGCTCCTTCAACCTTTAGAGCGCCGTCTTCGATGATCCAGCCTCTTTCCGGGAAGGAGTCCCGACTGTACCCTCTCCAGCCTTCCGTAGATTCACCGTCAAAAAGAAGCATCCATCCTTCGTCGATTTCCTGCTGGGTTAAGGTGTTAGGGGGTACTTCTTGTTCTGTTTGTTCTGCTTGTTCTGTACTCTCAGTCTGACTGGTTTTCGAGTCATCTGATGTACAGGCGGATAGTAATCCGATAGTTAATAGTGCTGAAAAAGCACTGAATAAATATGATCTGAGTTTCATAGCTATATTTTTGTTAAGGTTAATAGGTAATACTAGTTAAGCAGGCATATCCGGCAGACTCCAGCCATCTCTGTACCTCTTTTTGATAAGTCCGTTTGAAAACTGAATGGCATTGATCGGGTCCGTTCTTTCCTGCATAAATGTCGGATGGCCATCTTCAATGCTGAATCCGTCTTCTATAACGATCTGAATATACTCATTGGGATTAATATTTGTAAACTTCATCTCCTCACCGTCCCACTCGAGTTCTTTATTGAGATTCTGCAAGCGTACGGCAAGCACTCCCATAAGAACCATCTCATTAAATGGCCCCGATTTATCGAACGAAGATTTGGTCTCTGTTCTGCTGTCGGGACTCTCTTTACAAGATCTTACCCAATCGAGGTAATGCGCTTCTTCACCTTCAACTTCGCCAATTTTAACACGGCGTTCTGTTTTAGGCACATTCGGTTCTTTACCGGACAGCAACCATGGATCTGAGCCGTAACATCCATGCACAAGAATATCATCCGTTCCATGAATCAGAACTCCGCCTCCACGGTGGTTCATATCCCTGCCTTCAGGCCATCCCTCCGGTTTCAGTGGCTGCAGACCGCCATCATACCAGTGAACTTCAACTTCCGGAAGCCTTCCGAAGCTGCTGTTGCGCTCGGGATAGGTAAGCCGGACCCGTTGTGCATTCGGTGCTGAATCTCTCAGCAGAAGTGTAGAGCTTCCCTGTGCTTTAATCGGATATCCAAGCTCAAGCGATTTAAACGGTGCGTGAAGGATATGGCATGCCATGTCGCCCAATGCACCGGTTCCGAAATCCCACCATCCGCGGAAATTCCAGGGTGTATAGATGTCATTATAAGGACGCATTTGAGCAGGTCCTATGAACAGGTCCCAGTCAATAGTTTCAGGTACGGGCTGGCCTTCGGGGGGATTTAATCCCTGCGGCCAGATTGGCCGATCGGTAAAGGCTTCGATTTTGGTTACGTCACCAATAACGCCATTTTGTATCCATTCCGTAACAAGGTTAATACCCTCACCGGAAGCGCCCTGGTCGCCCATCTGCGTAGCCACTTTGTACTCTGCCGCCAGATTAGTAAGCAGTCTTGATTCATAAACAGTATGGGTAAGAGGTTTTTCAACATATACATGTTTACCCATGATCATTGCATGTGATGCAACAATGGCGTGAGTGTGATCGGATGTGGCAACGACTACTGCATCAATATCGTCACCCATTTCATCAAACATTTTACGCCAGTCCCAATATTTTTTTGCATCCGGATACTCTTCGAAAACGGGCTGAGAATATTTCCAGTCAACATCACACAATGCAACAACATTTATTTGGCTGGCCATGGGGCGAAGAACACCTGCGCCGCGCCCGCCGATACCTACACCTGCAACATTCAGTGTATCGCTTGGCATTTTTTTATTTTTATTCCCCATCCCGCTTACAACCCTGCTTGGAACAATGGTAAACCCGGCAGAGAGAGCAGCTGCCTTGCTTAGAAAATCACGGCGGGATAAACCGCTTACTTTCCTGTTTTTTCCTGAATCCTTCATGATATGGCTTGTTTATTTATAGATTTTATTGAGGTGTTATTGATTAATAGCTCACTTCCGGCTATTAATAAATTTGTTGGTTGATTACTGCTTTTTATATAATTGCAAAATACATAATCATATTAATCTTTTCTTTCTATTTCATCAATTTAAAAACAATTGATTTCGCTGAAGAATTAAATAACACTTTTAAATGATAATTGAAAAATTAAAAAGAATTAGCAGCTCACAGTAAAAAATTGTTAACATCAAGAAATAAGTTAGAAGACTGACTTTTTTTACGGATAAGCAGGTCATTTTAAAGTAATGAGCAAGCTTAACCAAAAGAAGTTCCAAGCTGGTAAACAAGCAGTGAACATATATATGCAAGAGTGGTCATATAAGTAAACATTATGGCCGGCCACTTCCAGGAGTTTGTCTCCCTTTTAACGATGGCAATTGTGCTCATACACTGCATAGCAAGCGCAAAGAAAACCATTAGTGACAAGGCAGTCCACACACTGTAGACAGGTTCTCCTGTTTCACTATCTACATCCCGCTGAAGTTTCTTTTGAAGCGAAATAGCATTTTCCTGATCCTGAACGCTGTATATTGTATTCAGTGTACCTACCATTACTTCCCGGGCTGCAAACGAAGTAATCAGTCCGATTCCGATTTTCCAGTCGAAGCCCAGCGGTTTAATAACAGGTTCAATCAGTTGTCCAAACTGTCCCGCATAACTTTGGCGAAGTTTATATGATGCAGCCATCTGTTCATTTTGGGCGGACGGAGCTTCAATATTCTGTGTGGTGCGTTCTTCAGTAAAGTTCGCGGGAAGGTCCGTTTTTGGAAAAGAGGCCAAAAACCACAGCACGATAGAAATGCCAAAAATAATTTTTCCCGCTTCTGTCACAAATACTTTCCCGCGATCGAATACATTTTGAAAAACACCCGACCATTTGGGCATTTTGTAGCCGGGTAACTCCATGATGAAAGGGGACGGCGTATCCGTTTTTATGAACTGCTTCATGACAAGCGCGGCGAGAATTGCCATCACAATCCCAAAAATATAGAGGCCAAAAAATGTGATTCCCTGCAGACTAAAAATTCCGAGAAAGCTTGTGCCCGGGATAAAAGCTGCAATCATGAGTGCGTAAACCGGCAATCTTGCCGAACAAGCCATAAAAGGCAGAATCATAATCGTGATTATCCGGTCGCGCCAATTTTCAATTGTCCTGGCGGCCATAATTCCGGGAATGGCACACGCAAAGCCGGACATCAGCGGAACCACCGAGCGTCCGTGCAAGCCGATCCTGGTCATGAATCCATCCATTACAAACGCTGCGCGGGCCATATATCCGCTTCCTTCAAGAATTGAGATAAACAAGAAGAGAAACATTATCTGTGGCAGAAAAATCACAACACCACCCAGCCCGGCAAGCACTCCTTCAACAAGTAAATCATTCAATATACCTGGTGGCAAGGTGCCTGAAACCCAATTTCCCATCCCGATAAAAAACAGGTCGATCAAATTCATAAATGGTTCAGCCCAGGAAAAAACAGATTGGAACATCAACAGTAAAATCAAACCAAATATGATAGGGCCAAATACTTTATGGGTTACATATTCATCAATTCTGTCTGATAAAGTGACCATATTATCGGACGATTTAGAAACTGCACCGGCAGTACATGATTCAATAAATTCATAGCGTTTCAGCACCTCTTCTGCAGTGTAATTTTTCCCGGAGTCTTCCAGAACTGTGCAGGCTTTTTGAACAACCTCCCGCAGTTTGTGCTGTTTCTCAATTTCAGGAACCATGTTAATTGCCTGATCATCACCAATAAAGCGGAGAGCTTCTGTCGTCCATATTCTTTCAGAGAGATTTGTATGTGGTTTGATCCAGTCATTAATAACGATTTGAACAGCCTTCCGCAGCGGCTCCCCGGGATTCCAGCGAAGCGCCTCAGGTGCAGACACAGCATTGGATGAGATATAATCGCGAAGTTTTTGAATGTCGCCTGATTCTTTGGATATGATCGGAATCACAGGAACGCCAAGCTTTTTCGACATATCTTCGGCATTCACCCGAATTCCCCGGTCTTCTGCTACATCAATCATACTCAACGCAACAATCATGGGAATTTCAAGATCCATGATCTGTGAAACCAGGTAGAGGTTCCGGTCGAGGTTACTGGCGTCTGCCATCACAATAACAAGGTCTGGCGCCGGTTCATGTTTATATTTCCCGGCTAATACATCGTAAGTGATCCGTTCGTCGATCTGTTTGGGATTCAGACTGTAGGTGCCCGGCAGGTCTGCAATCCTGAATTTTTTACTGCCAATAGCTGCGTAGCCAATCTTTTTTTCAACTGTTACACCCGGGTAATTGGCAATCTTCTGTTTTAAACCGGTGAGAGCATTAAAAAGTGTTGACTTACCCGTATTGGGATTACCGACTAATGCAATCGTTTTTTCTCTATCCACAGCAATAATTACTATTCAATTTCAATGCAATCAGCTTCCGCTTTCCGCAGAGAGAGGGAGTATCCACGAATTTTCACCTCTATGGGAAATCCAAGCGGTGCTGCACGTACTACTTCTATCTTCGCGCCGGGTATCAGGCCCATTTCAAGCAAGCGAAGCATCTCCGGGCCTTTTACATTTTTAATGGTTGCGACGCCTCTTTTTTTTAACTCTGAAAGTTTCTTCATTTACTATCCCGGCTTTACCAAAATCGACTGGGCAAGTGCGCTGTTTATAGCGAGTTTGGTATCGCCTACCTGTAAAATGATATTCTTTTGATTTGAGATGATAACTGCGCGATTTCCTTCTACACATCCCAGTTCCCGCAGGCGTTTAGCCTCATCTATGCTGCACGACAGGATACATATGTCGACGTTATCACCGGGCTTTACAATCGTAAGCGGGAGCATCATTGGAATTTTTCTTTATTATTTAAAACAAATCTAAATAAAGATAGGGATTTATTAACTCATAGTGAAGAAGAGGATAAAGCAAAAAATTCAATCGAGACACTTACTAACCGGCACTACCAAAAACCCGCAAGCCGATAGCTTTCTTTTCACCCCGACAGTATAATACAGTTACATTTAAATAGATCGCTAACTGTCGGGATTTCACTTACGCGGGAATCGCTTTCGCTCGGTGCGCTCCGCTCAACTTTTCCGTTTTCAGTTTTCACTCATAATCACTCAGATCTCAGCGAATCCACCGGGTTCGAAACCGCTGCCTTTACCGACTGCCAGCCAACCGTCAGCAAGGCAATGAGTATGGCTGCACCACCTGCCAGAAGAAAGATGCCGGGACCAATTTCAATACGATAGGCAAAATCTTCCAGCCATTGGTTCATGGCATACCATGCTAACGGCACGGCAATCAAAAAACCCAGTAGTACCAGTTTCAGAAAATCCTTGTTCAGCAGTGCCACGATGTGAGTCACTGTCGCTCCCATCACTTTACGTATGCCGATCTCCTTGATGCGGCGTTCTGCAGCAAAGGCGGCCAGGCCGTAGAGACCCAGGCAGGCTACAAAAATGGCGATAAAAGTAAATAAAGAGACAATCTGCCCCAGACGTCGCTCCGTGCGATACATCGCATCAAATTTCTCATCAAGAAACTCGTAGCTGAATGACAAATTGGGAGCATACACGGCAATCTCCTTTTCCAGGAAATTCATGGCTTCAGGTATCCGGTCGGATTGCAGCCGGGCCAGCAGTCGGCCTGGACTGGACCAGCCGCCGGATTCATGGATCTGCAGAACTACCGGCTCGATATCCCGGTGAAATGATGCAATATGAAAGTTCTCAATCACCCCGATCACCTCTCCCTCATTATCTAATGTAAAACGCCTGCCAACGGCATCTTCGGGCGACCACCCCAGCTCCGCCGCCGCTTTCCTGTTCAGAATATAAGCTCTTTCCTGATCGGAAGGGTATTCCCTGGAAAAATTACGGCCGGCCAAAAGTTCAATATCCAGTACCTCAATAAAATCATAATCCACTACGGCAGGTGCTATGGTGATGCCTTCTTCAGTTTGAGCCCTGTTATCAGGTGAAAGTGTTTCAGGGTCATCTGAAAGCCGAATGTGAAAATTTCCCGGTGATCCGTTGGCAACCGCAGCCCCCGCCACACCGGCGTGAGAAGCGGCCCTGTCACGTAATGTATGACGCATCTGCCAGGCCTGCTGGGTTGGTAAATTGATAGCCACTACCTGCTCACCGTCGAAACCGAGATCCTTCGACTGTGTGAACCGAAGCTGTTCATAAATTACCATTGATCCCATAATAAGAACCAGCGCAATACCAAACTGACCAACCACAAGTCCTTTACGCAGCATTGCGCCCGAACGGCCTCCGGGTAAATTTTTTCTCAAAATTACAGAAGGGGAGAAGCCTGACAAATAGAGGGCGGGATAGACTCCAGCCAGTAATCCCACGCCGATAGCTCCGAGTGCAAGCCATACCAGGAACATCATATTTTCTCCGCCGGTGATGTGTGTCCCGAATAACTGGTTGAACCAGGGCATAGCCACTTCAGCCAGCAGAAGAGCCAGCAGGTAAGCTCCAAAACTTAATAACACCGATTCACTCAAAAACTGCATTGCCAGTTGCCCCTTGCCCGCTCCTGCAGTCTTGCGTACACCCACCTCCTTTGCGCGAAGTGAAACCTTAGCAGTGGATAAATTTACATAATTCACACAGGCTATAATCAGTATGAAGAGTGCAACCGAACCAAAAAGATATAGATACTTTGCATTACCGGTAAAACCGCTGTTATAACTCATCTCTGAGAGATGAAGTGAAGTCAGTGGAATAGATATAAATTTGGAATTTGCATTATCATAGTGTCTGTTCGCAATCACATCAAGATGTTCATCCAACACATTCCGTGCTTCCGGACCGTTTAAAAGTGCGTACGTAGAAAAAGAGTACGCTCCCCAGGAACCGGGTTTCCTGTATCGTTCCGGAAAGGTCTCAAATGAAACAAGGGCATCAAATGTAATGGAACTGTTTTGGGGAGGATTGTCCACAATACCTGATATCTCCAGCACTATCGTTGTATCTTCCTGCATCCAGTATATTGATTCGCCCACCGTATTAATCTCACCGAATAACTGTTGGCTGGTGCGCTTCGTCAATACTATTTGTCCGGGTGCCTCCAGAGCAAATTCTTTGTTTCCATATAGCAAATCAAATGAAAATATATCAAAGAAACCGGGTTCAGAATATTGGATTTGATCGATCGTGATGTAATCCTGTCCATCCCGGCTCAAATTTAAATTCTGAATCGACCTGAGGCGTGTTGCTCTTTCCACCTCCGGCACCTCCTCTTCCAGGGCCATCGCCAGTGGGTATGGCGTTGAAATCATCGTTCCGAATTGCTTGTGTTCAACACCCAAAGTGACGATTGAATCTGAATTTTCGTGAAACCGGTCGTAACTAAGCTCTTCGCGGGCATAGAGTGCAATCAGTATGCAACAGGCCAGACCTACAGCCAGCCCCGACAAATTGATAAAGGTGTTACTTTTATGGCGGAGCAAATTTCGCCAGGCAATTTTTATATAGTTGTTTAGCATAGTTGTTGAGTTTTTTAGCTATCGGCTTTCAGCTATCAGCCGATAGCACTTTTCCGTTTTCAGTTTTCATTTATAATCATTCCGCCCTTAGCGAATCCACCGGGTTCGAAACCGCTGCCTTTACCGACTGCCAGCTTACCGTAAGCAGAGCGATCACAAGGGCCGCACCACCGGCAATGGCAAAAATACCGGGCCCGATTTCAATCCTGTAGGCAAAATCTGCCAGCCACTGATTCATGGCATACCAGGCGATTGGGGTGGCAATGACAATGGATAGAATTACCAGTAATGTGAAACGAGTTGAAAGCAGCCAGACAATTTGCGAAACAGTTGCTCCGAGTACTTTTCGAATTCCAATCTCCTTGATTTTCTGTTGAACCGTATACGAAGCGAGACCAAATAATCCAAGTGCTGCTATGATTACTGCAAGCAAAGAAAAGAATCCGAACAGGGTTCCCAGCCTTTCCTCAGAGTTGTACTGCTTATCAAAGTTGTCCTGTACAAAAAAGTAGGTAAAGGGATATCCGGGTCGCAGCGCAGCCCATTGCTCCTCAAGGAAATCAAGAACTTCCTGGAGTGAATTGTTTCTGATTTTGATCGCTACATTGTTAATGCGCTCGTCAGGTATCAGAAACACAATTGGAGCGATGGATTGATGCAGCGATTCAAAATTGAAATCATTCACCACACCGATTACCCTGCCTCTCCGGCCGCCGTACAGAAATTGCTTATCGATGGCCTCAAGGGGTGATTGCCATCCGATGGTTTCTACCGCAGTTTCATTCAGGATAAACGCCTCGGTTGAATCACTTGCGAAGTTGATATCAAAATTGCGCCCTGCCTCAAGACTGATATCGAATGTTTCCAGGAAATCATGACTGATATGAATATCGGCAATTCGAAAATTGATATCCTGCAATTCTCCATCAACTTCCGCCCGTGTTCCCTGTGAATCCAGTAATCGACCTGAAGGTACGCGGCTTGCAAGTGATACATTCAAAATTCCGGGATGACTTAACAATCGCTCCCTAATAATCTCGTAATTTGATGTGATCTGCTCACTGACCGGCAATACGGCGACGTTTTCCTTATCAAAACCCAGATCTTTGGTTCTCATAAAATCTAATTGTGAATAAACAATAATCATGCAGGAGATCAGAGCGATTGAAATAGCAAATTGCGTAATTACCAAAACTGAACGGAACCGTTCATGGATTTTCCCAGCTTTAAAAGAACCTTTCAGTACAGATGCCGGTTGAAATCCGGAGAGAAAAAAAGCGGGATAACTGCCTGCCACCAATCCAACAAACAATACAATTCCTATTAGTCCGAGAAGCTGAATATTATTTTTAAACAGATTTAGTTCCAGATTTGATCCTATAAAACCGTTCACAAACGGGAGCATCAGCTCCACGAGAAGTACAGCAGAAATCAGTGAAAGCAGTGCCGTTACCACAGATTCTCCGATAAACTGACGGATCAGCGCTCCCCGATTGGCGCCAATTACTTTACGCAATCCCACCTCAACCGCACGTTTAACAGACCGTGCCGTACTCAAATTCATAAAATTGATACAGGCGATGATCAGGATAAAAAAAGCAATTGCCCCGTAGATGTAAACATATTCGATCCGGCTGTTGGCCTCAATTTCAGAATCGAGATTGGAATGCAGGTGGATATCAGTAAGTGGTTGTAAAAAGAGCATGGTTCCATCGGAGGCGCGCACCGGTTCTCCCTCCCCGCCAATATGGTTGTCATTTGTACTAAGATGCCGGTCGATAAAAGCTGGTATCTGCTCCTGAAGCTCTTGATAATTGTATCCTTCAGGCAATAGCAGGTATGTTGCAAAGTTGTTGCTTCCGTAATTTTGCATAAAGGCTTCCTGTCCGCCGTAGAACTGAACAACGGGCTCCATAGATGCCAAAAAATCGAACTGGAAATGAGAATTCCCGGGAACATCTTCTATAACGCCCGTCACCTGAAGAGGAAGAGTGTTACTGCCAAGCTGAAATTCTATTGCCTTACCTATTGGATCTTCATCACCAAAATACTTCTCCGCCATGCTTTCGGTGACCACCAATCCATCAGGATATTTAAGAGCGTTTGCCGGATCTCCTTTAATCAATTCCCAGGAAAACATAGAGAAAACCTCCGGATCAGCAAAGAAGAACCGGTCTTCAACAAAAGCGTTCTCATCGTATCTCAGTAACGGACTGACCTCCAGAAAACGAACCATTTCCTGAATGCTGCCCTGGAAATCTTCTTCCAGCCGAGGACCAAACGGAGGTGCCGCATGCCCCAAATGAAGACTGATTTCACCGTCCTGGTTAAACCAGGCTCGGGAAACCCTTACAATCCTGTCGGAATTCTCGTGATATTTATCGTAACTGAGTTCATACTGCACATACAACAGAATCAGAATACAGATACCCATTCCAAGTGCCAGGCCGAAAATGTTAATAAAAGAATAGCCGGGATTTTTTCGGAGGTTACGTATGGCGATTTTAATGTAATTTTTAAGCATAGTTGTTGGTTTTTGGCAATCAGCTATCAGCCGTCAGCTGCTGACAGCCGAAAGCTGATTGCCGATAGCACTTCTCAGTTTTCACTTTTCACTTTTGCGTTTTCACTCATTATCACTCCGACCTCAGCGAATCCACCGGGTTCGAAACCGCTGCCTTTACCGACTGCCAGCTTACCGTAAGCAGAGCGATCACAAGGGCCGCACCCCCGGCAACGGCAAAAATACCGGGACCAAGCTCAATTCGATAGGCAAAATCTGACAGCCATTGATTCATGGCGTACCAGGCGATGGGCGTGGCAACCAGGAAACCGATAAGTACCAGCATTAAGAACTCACGGTTTAGCCGGGCTACAATGTTACCAACGGTTGCACCAAGAACTTTTCTCACGCCGATCTCTTTGGTTCTTCGCTCGGCGGCATAAGCGGCGAGGCCAAATAACCCGAGGCAAGCGATAAAAAGAGTAAGCACTGTGAAGATCCGGAATAGTTTGGCAATGCGTATCTCATTCTCATACCATCCTTGCAGACTTTGATCAAGGAATGCAAAATCAAATGGTCGCTGCGGGACGAATTCTTCCCATGTCTCCTGAATGGAGGCCAGGTATTCACTTGCAAGACCCGGCTCCAGGCGCACTGCAATATTTTGTGGAGTCCAGCTGATAAAAGGGATAATCAAGGGTTTTATCTCGCTGTGCAGTGATTCAAAATGAAAGTCCTCTACAACTCCGATCACCCGGCCGGCCGCATTGCCGCCGCTGTTAATTGTTTTCCCAACCGGTTCATCCCACCCGATAACACGGGCTGCCGTTTCATTGATCAGGAATGCCGTGGAATCGGTAGAGAATTCACGGGAAAAATTACGTCCTTCTTTGATCTTCATTCCGAGTGCATCTGCAAAATTGTAATCTGCAAGTGTGTAACTTAACGAGGTCTGATCATAGTTAGCCGGTTGTTCAAGCCCAAAAAGAGTTGAGTCGAAAAAGTATCCCGGTAATGCACCGGTAGCGGATGCGGTAACAACGCCCGGAATCTTTTCCAGTTCGCTGATGAATGTATCATGCTTTCCCTGCAGTGCGCCCGCGCCATTCAAAACCACAACCTGCTCACTGTCAAAGCCCAGTTGTCTGTTCTGCATAAAATCCAGTTGTCGCTGAACAACGAGTGTACCGATGATCAGGATTATAGAAACGCAAAACTGTATTACGACAAGAACATTTCTGAACCGGTTACTGCCCGGTTTATCTCCCGGCTGCTCCTTAAGTGCCATAACCGGCAGAAACGATGACAGGTAAAAGGCGGGATACCCGCCGGCAAACAGCCCGACAAAAATTGTAAGAGCCGCGAGTGTCAATAAGATCAGTGGATTGCCCAGGTAATCCGGGTTCAGATCTTTGGCTGCAAAGTCGCTGAATAACGGCAGCCAAAGTTCCGAAATTACTATTGCCCCGATAACGGCAATTATAACATATAAAAAGGATTCAGCGAGAAACTGACGGATTAACTGTGAACGTACCGACCCCAAAACTTTCCTGAGGCCGATTTCCCGCATTCGTTTCAGGGAACGGGCCGTTGTGAGGTTGATGAAATTAATAGAGGCCAAAATCAGTATAAAAATTCCAACTACCGAGAAAATCAGCAAGTAACGGATATCCCCGCCACCGTCCATACCGTAAACAGAACGTGAATAGAGGTGGATTTCGGTAAGCGGCTGACCATGAAAACGGGTGTAATTTCCCGGGCTGTCAAACAGTGAGCCTTCTGCGACTACATTCTCCTGAACATAGCTATTCAGCTTTTCCTGCAATGCAGCGATTTGTTGTTCTTCCTGAAGAATAAAATAGGTGTGTACGGAAGCTGAATTCCACTGACTGCGACGCTGTTCATTAAGCCAGGATACAGCCGAAAGCGGTTCAATCCATGTAAAACCCAGATGCGACTGTTTCGGCCAGCCGTCTACTACCGCTGTGACCTCCAGTAATCTGCCGTCATCCAGTTCAATTGAGTTTCCGGCTATATTCGTACTCCCAAAATATTTGAGAGCCGTTTCTCTCGTGAGCACAACGCTGTTAGGTGCGGCAAGGGCCGACTTGGGATTTCCATCCAAAAACCGGAATGTAAACACCTCGAATATTTCGGGATCAGCAAAAACAACATCGGTTTGCTGTATAAATTCGCCTTCATGCCTGACCGTTCTCGAAGAATTGGCCACCAGGCTGGCTACCTCTTCTACTTCCGGGAATTCACGGTTCAGCGTTTCTCCAACCGGTACCGGAACAACAGGTAACACCCATTCATTATCTCCAACCTTGCCGTCCCAAAGGACGCGATAGACACGGTCTGCGTGTTCATGGAAGCGATCGTGTTTGAGCTCATCCTGAATCCAGAGAAAAATGGTAAAGCAGACGGCTATACCCACGGCCAGTCCAAAAATGTTGATAAAAGAGTAACCGGGGTTTTTCCGGAGGTTACGTATGGCGATTTTGATGTAGTTTTTTAGCATAGTTGTTGGTTTTTGGCTATCTGCTTTCAGCTATCAGCCGCTGACAGCCGAAAGCAGATCGCCAATAACTCTTTTCCGTTTTCACCCCGACAGTATAATACAGTTACCTTTAAATAAATCGCTAACTGTCGGGATTTCGCTCCGCTCAACTTTTCCGTTTTGCGTTTTCACTCATACTCACTACGACCTCAGCGAATCCACCGGGTTCGAAACCGCTGCTTTTATGGCCTGCCAGCTCACCGTTATCATAGCAATTAGCAAAGCTGCAGCTCCTGCTAAAATGAAATTTCCTGCACCGATTTCAATCCTGTAGGCAAAATCTGCCAGCCATTGATTCATAGTATACCACGCGATTGGGATAGCAATCACAAAACCGAGAACCACAAGTTTCACAAAATCCTTTGAGAGCAGGGCAACGATACTTGCAATAGAAGCTCCCAGTATTTTTCGGACACCGATCTCTTTGATACGGTGTTGAACTGCAAAGCTCGTTAAACCAAGTAGCCCAAGGGCTGCAATGAATATCGCCAAAGCGGAAAACATGAATAATATTGAGCCGGCTTTTTGTTCTTTTAGATAATTAGCTTCGAACTCCGCATCGAGAAAAGAATATTCGAAAGCGAACAGCGGATCGAACTTTACCCATGTTTCCTCTATCGAGGCAAGCTGCTGAGATACATTTTCAGGCTGAAGCTTTACAAGAACGTAATTGAACTCGTCCGGCATCACCTGGATGAGAAGCGGGGATACGGTTTGATGCAGCGACTGAAAATGAAAATCTTCAACTATGCCAATAACTTTTCCCCGCCGGGTGATTTCATCGTCAAAAAAGGTAATTTCATTTCCGATAGGATCATCCCAATCAAACTGTTGCGCGGCTGTTTCATTTAACAGGTATGTCCCACCCCGATCCTCTCCGTACTCCTGTGAAAAACTTCTGCCCTCTACAACATTGATATCCAGCATTTCACTAAAATTAAAGTCTGTTCGTAAAACGGAAACACTAATCCGCTGATCATTGGTGTTCCATTGAATTGGCTGTTGGTTGAACGAACCTCCCGGATAATTCGATACGGCGGTAACCCGGGTAACTCCTGATATAACTGACAGCTGATCTTTCAAAGCTATATACCGATTCCTGACATGATCTCCTTTGATCGGAACGACAACGATCTGCTCCTTTTGAAAACCCAGATCCTTTTGATCCAAATAGTCCAGCTGCTCATATATAAGCAACGTTCCGGCTATCATGACAACTGAGACCGAAAATTGCAGAACCACCAACGCTTTGCGCAGCCATACCCCTTCCCGGGATCCGGAGAACTTTCCTTTTAGCACCCGCGTCGGATTGTATTTGGACATCACGAATGCAGGATAACTGCCAGATATCATTCCCAGCGTAAAAACCGCCAATGCTCCTCCGGCCCAAACTTTCCAATCAGACCAAGAAAGGCTGGATTTGATACCGGAATACTCATTAAACCACGGCAACAAATAATCAACAATCCCAAAAGCCAGTAAAACAGAAATACCAGTCATTAAAAAAGATTCAGCCAAAAACTGCATGATTAGCTGGGATCTTGATGCCCCTGCTGATTTACGCAGCCCTACCTCTTTTGCACGTGTCAGGGACCGGGCAGTAGAAAGATTCATAAAATTGATACATGCGATAATCAGAATAAACAGCGCTGCCCCGAAAAAAATGTAGATATATGCAATGTTCCCATTGGCCTCCAGCTCCCAGCGCAGATCCGAATAGAGATGGATGTCTGTAATCGGCTGCAGTCTGAACCCGATACTACCTTCCTGCAGTTTTTGGCGTTCCGATTCGGTCCAGTTAATATACTGGTCCGACCACGCTGTCATTTTCTTTTCCAGTTGTTCGGCATCGGCTTCGGGACCAAGCTTCATATAATTGAAGTGTCCGAAGTCCGCCCACGTATAATATTCGCTTGACTCCGATGCGTTGAGTTTCATGGATACATACGATATCAGAAAGTCGAAATGAAAATGGGTATTGTCCGGAATATTTTTCATCACCCCAGTTACCGTAAGTTCCATCTGTTCATTTATTCGCAGTGTTTTTCCCATCGGATTTTCATCACTAAAATATTTTTCGGCCATTTCTTGCGTCAACACAATTCCGCCCGGCTGCTGCAATGCCTGATTCTTATCACCATATAGTAAATCGAATGAAAACACTTCAAAAAAAGTAGAATCAGCAGAGAAAATGCCTTTCTCATCAAACCGTTTCTCCTGATGCCGAATGGAAAATACAGGGCGGGTTAAACCCGGGCCCCAAATGGGTGAAATACTGGTTGCAGCCTGAACCTCCGGAAAGTCCTTAACCAGCGCCTGAGCCATGGGGTGGGGTGTGCGGGTCTGTGGATTTTCGGAAAACCAGGCTATCCGGTAAATACGATCAGAGTCATCGAAATGATTGTCATAATTCAGCTCATGAACAATATATATACTAATCAACAGGCAACAGGCAATCCCGATCGTCAGACCCATGACATTAACCATTGAATGCAGTTTGCCTTTAATCAAATTTCTCCAGGCGATTTTAATGTAATTTTTCAGCATATTTTTTAGTTTTCAGCTATCGGCATTCAGCTATCAGCTGCTGACAGCAGATCGCCGACTGCTCTTTTCACTTTTCCATTTTCACTTTTCACTTTTGCGTTTTCACTCATACTCACTCCGACCTCAGCGAATCCACCGGGTTCGAAACCGCTGCCCGCCAGGAGTGGAACCCGATGGTAACCACTGTAAGTATCACTGTCAGTAGTCCTGCAGCAATAAATGTCAGAACTCCGATTTCAGTCCGGTATGCAAAGCTTTGCAGCCACCAATTCAACAGGAAATATGCAAGTGGAGCAGCAATCAAAAAACCCAGAATCACCAGTCTCACAAAATCGTTACCCAGCGTTTTCAGAATACTGCTCACCGAAGCCCCCATCACCTTCCGGATTCCAATCTCTTTTTTGCGCTGGTTAATTGTGTATGAAGCCAGTCCCAGGAGTCCCATACAGGCGATAAAAAGGGTCAGATAGGTGAAGTAGCGAAGCATTTCGCCGATGATCTCTTCAAAATTGTACATCTGGGCTATATCGGAATCCAGGAACCAGTACCCGACTGGTAACCCGGCATTAAACTGCCTCAGAAATTCAGCAATTTGTTTTGCCTCTGCTGAAATATCAGAGGTTTGAAGTTTTATGGCGATAGCACCAAAATCATCCGGATGATACTGAAGTAAAAGAGGACGAATTCTGTTGTGAAGCGACTCAAAATGAAAATCTTCTGTAACTCCGATTACAACCGACTCCTTACGGGTCTCATCGGACCCGGTCTCAATCGTTTTTCCCACGGGGTTCTCCCATCCAAATTCTCGTGCAGCCGCCTCGTTAATCAGGAATGCTTCCAGTGAATCGCTTGCAAATTCAGGATTGAAATTTCTTCCCTGCCTGAGTTCGATATCAAACAGGTTCAGGAAATGCTCATCAACAGAATAATAGCTTACCAGGATTTCATCACTCTCAAATTGGCCCTCCGGCCGGATTCGCATTTTGGAACCGGATGCATCTCCTGGAATATTGGATGACATTGCGATTTCGCTAATTACATTTTCAGCTGCAAGTATATTACGAACCGTTTTAGGATCTTTGGACCGCAGCTCACCTGTCATCGAAGTGACCATGATGTTGTTGGTTTCAAAACCAAGTTCTTTATTTGCCAGGAATTCAAGCTGGTTATCAACCACACGAGTGCCAATTATCAAAAAAATGGCCACACCAAACTGAACAACCACTAATACACGTCGGAGCATAGACCGGCTCATGCCTGATGAACGGTCACCTTTCAGCACACGGGCAGGCTGAAATGAAGAGAGAAAAAATGCAGGATAGGCGCCTGCAAGCAATCCAACCACGAGAACAACCGCAATAACCGATGCCTGGTAAAGATGGTTGGTGAGATACTCCACTTCAACCGTCCATTCTGTGAGATTGTTAAACCATGGCAGGGCCAGCTCCACGAGCATTAATGAGAGGAAGACTGAAATACCTGAAAGCAGAAGTGCCTCGGCCAGGAACTGAACAACAAGTTGCTGTTTCCCTGCCCCGATTACTTTCCGGACCCCAACTTCCCTGGAGCGTTCCAGTCCGCGGGCAGTTGCCATGTTGACAAAATTGACGCATGCAATCAGCAAAATCAGAAAAGCGATCGCTGAAAAAATATAGACGTAGGTAATATCCAGAGTTTCACCATGTTCGGCAAACAGGTCTGAATGTAAGTACATGCTTTCGTATGGCTGCAGGTAGGGCTGATACCTTTCAAGGCCTTCTTCTCCGAACTGACTGACGATAAAATCCTGTAAGCCGGCTTCGACTTGTTTGGGATCGGTTCCGTTCCGAAGCAAAAAATATGTATGCTGATTGTGTGATGTCAAGTTATTGAGCTCCGGGTACTCCGCTTCGGTTTGGGATGAGTAAGGAACAAGCAGGTCAAAAAATATACTCGATTTATCCGGGATTTTTTGTAATACGCCGGTTACCTCGTATGAGATATCATCCAAAATGAGTGTTTCTCCCACCGGGTTTGAGGTCCCGAAATAAACTTCCGAGATATGCTCGCTTAGCACTACCGAGTTAGGACGCTTCAAGGCTGTTTCTGGATCACCCCATTTCAACGGATACGTGAAAACCCTGAAAACAGATGAATCGGTATGGGTTACTCCATAGCGGAATATTTTTTCATCTTTTTGAACAACTTCGGAACGGGTACTGAAACGGACATATTCTTCAACACCGGGGTAATTTTGGGCAATCGCTTCACCCCATGGTGCCGGTGTGATAGCAGCATCCACCACGCTTCCCGACTGAGTTTTCACTTTGTCTGCAAGCCTGTAAATACGTTCCCCGTTTTCGTGGTACCCATCTACCTGGAACGCATACTGGTTGAGCAGTACAAGAAAGAGACAAACCCCCATTCCCATTGCAAGGCCCAGCATATTGATAAAGGCGTAACCTTTTCGTTTGGTTAAATTTCTGATTGCTGTTTTAAAGAAATTTTTAATCATCATTCAAAAACTGGCGTTGGTTTATTGCTGCAGCTAAACCTGTATAATTACTTATTTTGGAACAGTTAGTTCAAATATCATACCAATCTATCCGGGTTGTACACAAACCACTATAAATGCCCCTTCTTTGCTTTCTGAGCCACCTTATTACTCAAAAACTGGTACGGCTAAATAAAATGATTTAAAAATAGCATAGAAAGATCCTGATATATGGTACGGCAACGCACACTTTTTGTTCGGATATGAACACTTAAATGATCTGAGAGAACACAAAAAACCTTCCTGATTTTTTTGTAATATCTAACCAGGGACAGATTTAAAAAAATTATAGAGACCGACCACTATTTCATTATCAAAAAAAATAAAAACACCAAAATATGGAGACATCTATCAAAATCAGTTACATTCCAATAGTCATTATCACACTATTAACATGCGGGCTTATTGCCGGATGTGTCTCGAAGCAGCCGGAATCCCCGAAACCGAAAACTGAACGCTCCGTCTACACCGTGCCTGATTCTACACTTGTTCTTGAAAGCAGCCTGGAGACTTTTAATATAGAGACGAATGAGCGGAAAGTGGTGTACCGTATAAAAGAACATATTGAAGCACCCAACTGGTCGCCCGACGGAAGCTATTTTCTTTTTAACAGCGGGGGCAGTCTCTACACACTGCCTGTTGAGGGAGGAGAGCCCCAAAAGCTGGACACCGGTTTTGCTGACAACTGCAATAACGATCACGGTTTTTCTCCCGATGGATCAGAAATAGTATTGAGCCATTCTCCGGAAGGGCGGGGATCCCTGATCTATATTGTTCCGGCCGAAGGCGGCACGCCGCGGCAAGTTACAGACAAGGATCCCTCTTACTGGCATGGCTGGTCGCCCGACGGGGATACTCTTGTTTACCCCGCCCTCAGGAATGGCGACTTCGACATCTATGCAATATCTGTGGATGGCGGGGAAGAGACCCGGCTTACAACTGCGCCTGGACTGGATGACGGGGCAGAGTATACACCGGACGGAGAGTGGATCTATTTTAATTCGGTAAGAACCGGTGTGATGAAAATTTTCCGCATGCGCCCGGATGGTTCGGGGGTTGAGCAGGTAACATTTAATGAAGAGTATGGGGATTGGTTTCCGCACCCTTCACCTGATGGCAAATGGATCGTTTTTTTATCCTATGATGCTTCCGTGGAAGGACATCCGGCAGATAAGAATGTAGTATTGCGTATGATGCCGCTTGAGGGAGGTGAACCTGAAGTAGTTGTGGAACTCTTCGGCGGACAGGGAACCATTAACGTACCTTCCTGGTCACCTGACAGTAAAAAATTCGCCTTCGTGAGTTATGATTACGTAAAACCCTGATTTTTAACAGATCACCCGGTGCTTTCCAACCCGCTGCTAATTGCATTTAACACAAGAAGCATGTCGGGAAGCATGGCTTCTGCTTCATTTTCCATTCCTTCTTTTTTTAACCTGCGCCAGGTTTTCATCTGCTCTATTTGCAGGTGGTGAAGAGGTTTAAGGCGTTTTGATCTCAATTCAATCATTTTGTGCATGCGCGGCCGCCGTTCACTGAGACTGTGTCCGTACAAAGTTTCCAGCATATCCCTTGTTCTGTGATATTCATCAACTATTTTATTCAGATACAGATCAGCTAAGTCTTCGTCTTCTACCATGCCGGCCCACTCTTTCATAATCTCAGTATTGGTTAGAGCTATAGCTGAAGAAGCATTTGTGATGATATACCGGAATGGCATAAAATTGACTGCGTTTTCCTTCAGCGTATTGAAATCCTCAGGATTCTCCTTTTGAAGCTTATCAAGTGCACTGCCAACTCCATACCAGCCGGTTAAAAAATAACGGCTCTGGCTCCAGCTAAATACCCAGGGAATCGCTCTCAGATCTTCAAAAGATCTTTTGCCGGTACGTCTTGCAGGACGCGAACCAATTCTGCTTGCTTCAATAATATCAATAGGCGTGGCTTGTGCAAAAAAACGAACAAAGTCTTCGGAATAGACAAGATTCTGATAGCTTTCAAGGCTGTAATCGTACAACTGATCAACTATTTTTTCAAGGTTTTTCCGGCTGGTTGTCAGGTTAGAAGAGCTGTCATTTTTTGAAGCCTCTGATTCGTCAGCAACAACATTTGTTTTATCGAACACTCCGAACGTGAGGCCTGTTGTACCCGCCTGCAATAACTCAAGATTGTAGAGTGCTGTAACCTGGTTGGCGTATTTATTTGAAATCACTTCTCCCTGTTCTGTTAATCTCATATCTCCCTGGATGGTTTCGGGCGGGAGACCCGCAATAAATCGATGTGTGGGACCAGCTCCCCGGCTGATTGTGCCTCCGCGCCCGTGGAAAAAACGAATCCTGATATCGTGTTTTTCGCCAATTTTATGCAGCTTTCTCTGGGCAAAATTTAAACTCCACAAACTTGCCAGGATACCGCCATCTTTATTGCTGTCGCTGTAACCGATCATTACCTGCTGGGAATTACTTCCTCCCGGGCGCCCTTTCCTGTATTCAATGCTTCGTTTTGTGATGGGATGGTTCAAAAAGCCATCCAAAATTTCCGGTCCTTTTTCAAGATCCTCAATCGTTTCAAGGAGCGGTACAACCGGCAAAAGGCAAGTCATTCCCTCTTTTTGGTTTATCATCAGTCCGGCTTCCCTGCAGAGCAGGTAGACAATAAGCAGGTCTGACAGGCTTCGGGTCATGCTTATAATTAGTGACCCGATTCCACGGCTCCCATACCGTTGGATATATTTATAGAGCACACGGTAGCAGGCAAGCACTGCATCGGCTTCGGGACCAAGACCGTGCCGGTGCCGGACAAAAGGACGTGATGTTTTGAGTTCGTTATTGAGAAATTTCAGACGTTTTTCTTCAGGCCATCCGGCAAAATTTTCTCCATCCTCTATCCCGGCTTCTTTCAGCAGCTGTGAAAGAGCCGCATCGTGAAAACGACTGTTCTGTCGTATATCCAGCGCAGCAAGATGAAAGCCAAAAGCTTCTATATTTCTTGCAACCGGCTCAACATCAGTTTTACTGATCAGCCGGGTATTTATTTTATCCAAAGATTCAGTCAGCACATCAAGGTCATCCAGCACCTCCTCGGCTGACTGATAGTGATGAGTTGAATCAGGTTTTAGTATCGGCTCATTATTTTCATCAATCGGAATCAGTTGCTGCATAAGGTTCAGGTATTGCCGCCAGGGTTCATCAGGGTTTCTGCTGATCGCCTCTTCCGGGTCAATCGCTCTTTCGGCAAGTTTGTCAAGCCGGTCGCGCAGTATGGCTGGTTCATTTACCTCAAATGACGAAATACTCATTTTACGGGCAAGATCATTAAGACCAGATTTTATTTGCAGAAGCGCATGTTTGCGGAGTTTCAGCAGGGTATCTTGTGTTACATCGGCAGTAACGAATGGATGGCCGTCCCTGTCACCACCTACCCAGTTTCCAAAACTTATCTTCGGAAGCTGTTGCCGGTTCATAAGCAGGTCGGGGTCAAAACCTGTCTCTTCCCAGGCCGTCCGGATTCTTTGATCCAGCATTGGCAGCACCTTGGGAAAAATATTGACCAGGTAATGCAGCACATTGCGAAGTTCATCTTCAATAGCCGGTTTTTGCAAAAAAACCTGTCCTGTTATCCAGAGTCGCTGCATGGCAGCCAGTATTTCATCCCGGATCTGTTCCATTTCTTTTTCAGACCACATCCGGTTTTCCCGTTTTACCATAAGCAGGTAAATTTCTCTCAGCTGATCAATAACTGTTGACCGTTTCGATTCAGTCGGATGAGCTGTTAAAACAGGTTCGATTCGTATATCTGGCAGTTCATCCGCAATTTGCTCATCGCTGAAGCCTGTTGATTTTAAATCCTGGAGAGTTCTTCCCCATAAACCCGAGATTCTGGACAATCCATATTCATCTTCCAGTTTCCGGCGAAGCTGAACAGCTGCATTTTCCTCCACAATATTCATCAACTGAAAACTCAGTGTAAAAGCTTTGCTTAATTTCTCCGAATTTCCAAATGATTTCAGGCTTTTGCGGTCATCAAGCACATCAGCAATTTCATCCTCTCCCGTTTCCAGAAGCATTTGAATAAAACAGTTTTGAAGATAGGAAAAGTCATCTCTTATTTTTTGAAGTTCGATACTGTCATCAGTAGTACTGAAATACATGTTAGCTTTAGTTTTAACGCTTATTGTTAATAGGGATATGTTATTTAAAGACTCCGGGCTTCAAATATTGTTTTAAACAAATGAAAAATCCGGAGTCACGCTCTCAAAATGTGTCGGTTATGTGATAATGTCGATCATTGCTCGCACACCTATATAAAGTTCATGTTACCCGGTCGTCCGAAATGTATTTATTCTTCACTCTTTCACAACTCTGCCATCAATTATTACATGAGTAGCTTTGGTAGTGTATTCAAACGGATCGCCGTCAAAGAGCACCAAATCGGCATCCTTTCCGCGCTCAATAGATCCAACCCGGTTCTCGATTCCAAGAATTTTTGCGGCATCCAGTGTCAGGGCTTCAAGTGCGGCGTTTGCATCCATACCGTTGGCAACAGCAATTCCTGCTTCAAATAGAACCACGCGGGTTTTTGGCACATATCCTTCAAACCCGCTCTGAAACAGAACCGGAATACCCGCTTTATGCAACATCCCGGCCGTCTCAAAGCTTGCATTTTGTGCATCGCCACGGGTTCGGATCATGGTAGGATGAACAATCACTGGCACACCGGCTTCCTTTATCTTATCTGTCAGAAGATATGCTTCAGCAGCTCCATCGAGCCATAAACTGAATCCAAACTCTTCCTGAAGACGAAGCGCAGTCATAATATCACTTGCCTTGTGAGCAGTTACAAGAGCATGAATTTTGCCCTCCAGCATATCTGCAAGCGCCTCCATTTGTAAATTGCGCGCCGGACGTTTTGATTCATCATCAGAAGCCCGTTTTTCTGCATATTCCCGGGCTTTGATCAACTCTTGTCTGAGCATGGATACAGCTTTTGCCCTCGTACCCGGTTTGCTGAATTCATTGCTGATACCTGAGCCCAGGGTAATCGCAAGTGCTGTCACAGAATCTACAAGAGCTTCCTGAATGGTTTCACCTGCGGTTTTGACAATCATGGTCTGCCCGGATACCACTGCTCCGGGGCCGTGGCCTGTATGAACGGTGGTGATTCCCTTTTCGCGCAGAAATATAACAAGCTCTTCCCTTGCGTTATAGGCATCCAGTGCACGTAAATCCGACTGAATGGCATCTGATGTTTCAAGCTGATCCTGATCGTGTTCCTGGTTGAAAATACCGGCCAGACCCACAACTGAATGTACATCGATCAGGCCCGGCGTTACCACATCGGCTTCATACGTTGTATAACCGTTTGGGATCCTGACTCTGTCGGCTGAGCCAACACGTTCAATTTTTCCATCTTTCACAAGAACCACACCATTTGTAATGGTATTTCCGCTGATGGTATGAACTGTATTTCCTTTAACAGCAATTTGGGCGTTCGCCTGCAGGGATAGCAGGGTTACTGAGAGAATGAGTGCACACAGATATTTAAATTTGTTCATTATTTTCCTCCTTCATGATCATGATGTCCGTAACCACTGCCACGAAATACATCGTAACCGCCGGTTGCATATTTTTTGTCTTTGGGATCTGAGTAGTCGTACACTTTTTCGCCTTCCACCCAGGTTTGCTCCACTTTTGTATACACACTGAACGGATCACCTGAAAGAATAATAAAGTCGGCGTCTTTTCCGGGGTCAAGGCTTCCGGTGCGATCTTCAATATCCATCATTCGTGCATTGGCTATGGTAAGTGATTCGAGAGCTTTTTCACGGCTCATTCCCTCACGCATTCCGAAAGCGGCCGATCGTAAAAAAAGACGTGAATCGGTAATGCCGTCATCGGTATGATAGCCAAAATCGACACCGGCTTCTTCCATTACGGCCCCGGTTCTGTAGGCCAGGTCCACTGCTTCCATTTTTCCTCCGGGAGAATCGAGGGTAATAATGGATGCTTTCACACCTGCCTCCGCAATTTCATCAGCCACTTTCCAGCCTTCACTCACATGGTGAAGAACCATCCGGTAACCGAACTCCTGAGAAAGTCTTATCGCCGTAAGTATATCATCGTGTCTGTGGGTGTGATTGTGAACAATTCGCTTTCCCTCAAGCACCTCAATCAGGGTTTCCATCCCGAGATCCCGTTCCGGCATTTTTGAGGGATCACCTTCAGCATCTTTTATTTTTTCATGATACTGCTGTGCTTTCAGATAGAGTGAACGAATCATCGCCGCAGACTTGGCTCGTGTTCCCGGAAACGGCGGCTGACGAATGGAGTTGGTTCCGTTCGCCATTTTTAATCCGCCATAAATTTCATTCTCTTCATCTACATACAGCAACATCTCTTCCACTGTGTTGGCAGGACGAAGCTTCAGGTATACGGTTTGTCCGCTCATCAGGTGACCGGATCCCGGCATCACATTTACAGACGTAATGCCGCCTGCAAGAGCTTTTTTAAAGGTATCACTCCGCGGATCGATGGTATCCATGATTCTGACATCGGGATGCATGGCTGCCGAACGGTCGCCGCCGTCACCTTCACCAATATGAGAGTGCGGATCAACAAGTCCCGGCATAATCACTTTACCTGACACATTAATTACTACAGCACCGGAAGGAACAGAGACAGAACCTTCAGGGCCAACTGACTCAATTTTTCCATTTTTAACAACCAGTACTCCATTAGGAATTGGGTCTCCTGATACGGGTAATATTTCGGCTCCCTGGAAAACATGTGTCTGTTGCTGAGCAGCCGAAAAGTCGAACAGCAGAAAAGTTAAGAGCACCATGCTCGTTATACGGTATAGGTATTTCATGACTCACTTTTTTAGATTGGTTTAAAAAACGACTGAAATGTAGAGCAGAAAAATGAAAAGACAAAACATTCCTGTTTTTCGGTGTCATATTATGAATGAAGTGTTGGAGATTTGCGAATGAACTCTGCCAGAGGCTTCGAGACAGTAATTTGATTCCCGTTTGTGATGTTTCTGAACAATTTAAACGTACCTTACTATAAAAAACATTTGCAGATCAATTTTCCTGGGATTCATGATCGTGTAAAGGAACATAAGCGAACCATTCTGTCTGAAATACGTTTACCCCAACGGGGTAACAGCAACAGCATAGCGCACCGCGCTATGTAAGAAATGTAAATGTGATTAATAAAGCCCCGAAGGGTGCGTAATCCCGACATCTGCTGCGGGCCGGCAGATTTTTTTGATAGTGACCAATGTTTGGATAAAACCTGTAAGAATGAGATCCTTCGATTCTCCCGACAGTATAAATACTTTACCTGTAGTTTAATTAGTGCTATCGGGATCTCTCAGGATGACAGGCTGCGTTTTTAAAAATAGGCGGCGTATATAATCCATTGCTGTGCGCAACGAATCATTACGCCGCTGGGATGGGTTATTCCTTCCCTCGTGTCGCGGGAAAAAAGTTGTTCTTATCACCAAGCCCGAATGGCTGTGTGTAGGTTACACCGCCGGGCCCGCGGATTTCTGCACGAAGATATGTAGTGAGATCCTGAGTTTCATCAAGATTGATGGAGGAGCCATTCGCAACGATTTCACCCCTGTTTGAAAACCAGGTATAATGACTCTCATTAACCGGCTCACCATCTGCTTCAGCTGTCAGTGTAAGCGTATTTACTTTGTCATCATAATGTACAGCTGTAATAACCGGCACCCGGCCTGGATCTCTTTCATCTTCCGGGTGAGTTGTAACTGAGCTGAAATAAAACTTACCCTGAAGCATGGCTTCCCGAACTGAACTTTCGGACAGATTATTAAGGGGGAAATGGTTTGCGTTTAACCCGATATGAGCTTTCTGATGGCTGTCATCGTTGGCAAACCCCCAAACCGTTCGGTCCGGCATTAACTCTTCAAGCAGCGCATCCCAGAGCTTACGATCGCGCGGATAGCGGTCTTCCTGGTTGTGTACTTCCATTCCGATAAGTAAATTAAACTTCCGGAAAAGTTTTACATATTCTTTCAGAGCGTCATCCGGAATATCTTCACCGTCCATGTCCCAGTACCTTCCGGGATGAGCCAGAATATTTAATCCTCCGCTTTCACTTACTTCCCTTAGGGAGACCTTAAGTTTCCGGGTTGGCCACTCACGAACCGGGTATGGATAGAGTGTAAAAAGGCTCAGGTTATGATGATGCCTGGAAAGTTCATTTCCGGGTACAGCCAGCATCTCCAGCTCCTCCGGGTTTTTGCCAAAATCGAACCAGGGCCAGGTTACATGATTGTGATCCGTAAGAGCAAGAATACTGTAACCCTCGCTGTGATATCCATCGATCACAACATCCGGATCCTGGGAACCATCAGACTTTGTTGTGTGGGTGTGAAAATTTGCTTTGTGAATTTTGTTCTCAAAATCCACACTCGCATAAGGATTATTTACAATGACCTTCTGCTGTGCTCTAAGGTACTGATCCGGCAAACCATTGCATAGAAAAACAAAAAAAGTTATGAATAGAAATCGCTTCATTTATAAGGATACTCCTGGCTTTCGGAATTTTGTTATGAGAACTTCTACATTACAATTCTGATGTATAGTGCAAGATATCATGAGATCAAACTCTCAAGCAGATAGATACCAAAGGCCTCTTATCTATACATCAAACGGCATTCTGGAGCTTATCAATATAATCTGTTTTCTCCCAGGGAAATTCATCGCGTCCGAAATGACCATATGCAGCTGTTTTTTGATAGATAGGCTGCTTCAGGTTAAACCGGTCTATAATTCCTGATGGCGTCAGGTCGAAGGTATTGTGAATAATTTCTGCAAGTTTTGTGTCATGAACTTTTCCGGTTCCGTAGGTATAAACGTTAACTGAAACAGGATACGGTATACCGATTGCATAGGCTACCTGCACAAGACACTCTTCAGCAAGTTCTGCCGCAACTACATTTTTTGCGATATGGCGGCTCGCATAGGCCGCGCTCCGGTCAACTTTTGACGGATCTTTTCCAGAAAAAGCTCCGCCGCCATGTCCGCCTTTGCCGCCATAAGTATCCACAATAATTTTACGGCCTGTTAAACCGGTATCTCCGTGCGGACCACCGACAACAAATTTTCCTGTCGGGTTAACGTGCAGAATCGTATCTGAATCGATCATATCCTCAGGAAGAGTTTTACCAACAAGATGCTTTTTTATATCCGCTTTGATCTGGGCCTGATCAATACCTTCATCATGCTGGGTGGAAAGAACAATGGTATTAATTCTTTTCGGTTTTCTGTCCTCGCCATATTCAACGGTAATCTGACTTTTACTGTCAGGGCCGAGGTACGACATCAGTGCAGTCTCTTTTCGGATGTGTGCAAGTTTTTTTAATAAAAGATGCGAGTAGTGAATGGCAAAAGGCATCAGTGCTTCCGTCTCATTGGAGGCATATCCAAACATCATCCCCTGGTCGCCGGCTCCCTGAAGTTTATTATCTCCGGAATCCACACCCTGTGCAATATCCGGACTTTGCTGATGGATGGTTGAAAGCACACCGCAGGAGTCAGCGTCAAACCGGTAGCTTGCTTTTGTGTAGCCGATATCCCGTATAACATTACGCACAATCTCCTGTACATCCACGTAGGCTTCTGTTCTTACTTCTCCAGACACGACCGCAAGCCCGGTTGTTACCAGTGTTTCCACGGCCACCCGAGATTCCGGATCCTGGCCAATCATAGCATCCAGTATAGCATCCGAAATCTGATCGGAAATTTTATCGGGATGACCTTCTGATACGGATTCGGATGTAAATAGATGTTTCATTAATATGTTTATTAGTTTTGTAAGATTTTTTTTTAAGTGCTGAATCTACGAAAATTCGGGCTTTCTTCCACATTCTTTAAATGGTTCATGCTGTAAATTTTTATCCGGAAAAAAGATCCGACTCACTGCTCCCCCGGCTAATTCCCAGGTACTGATATGCTTTTCCGGCAGCAACCCTGCCTTTAGGAGTACGCTGCATAAATCCTTCTTTTATCAGGTAGGGCTCATATACTTCCTCGATCGTCCCTTTATCTTCACCTACTGCAACTGCAAGTGTGCCAAGTCCAACCGGGCCTCCATCGTAATTCTCAACGATCGCCCTCAATATTCTGGAATCCATATCATCCAAACCATTTTCATCTACGTCAAGGGCGTTCAGTGCTTTATCTGCGATCTCCTTATTGATCGAATCAAGATCTTCTACCTGTGCAAAATCCCGTGTTCTTCTCAATAATTTATTTACGATTCGTGGTGTGCCGCGGCTCCGGCGCGCTATTTCATGGGCACCCGTTTCTGTGATACCAAAATTCAGGATATGGGCAGTTCTCAATGCTATTCGCTGAAGGAGCTCCACATCATAGTAATCGAGTCTCATATCAATGCCGAACCGTGCCCTGAGCGGAGAGGTAAGCAATCCTTTACGGGTAGTTGCTCCAACAAGAGTAAAACGGTTCAGCTCTATCTGAACACTTCTTGCGTTTGGCCCGGAATCTATAACAATATCCAGTTTGTAATCTTCCATGGCAGAGTAAAGATACTCTTCAATTATCGGGTTAAGTCTGTGAATCTCATCTATAAACAGAACATCTCCCTCTTCCAGGTTTGTAAGCATTCCGGCCAGGTCGCCCGGTTTTTCAAGTACCGGACCTGTTGTTGGCCTGATTTGAACACCCATCTCCCGTGCGATAATATAAGCAAGCGTGGTTTTACCGAGACCGGGCGGACCGGATAGAATAACGTGATCCAAAGCCTCATTTCTTTTTCGGGCAGCCTGTATAAATACCTGTAAATTACTGATAACTTTTCTCTGCCCGATAAATTCTTCGAGAGTTGACGGCCTTATATTTGATTCAAAGGCTTCTTCTTTTTCTGCAGGATTTAAAAGCGGATTCTGCACGTGATTCTTGTCCTCTTTGTAATTAATATTTCCGGTAGAACCATTTATATTAAGTTAAAGTATAATTATTAACTTGGTTAAATATACTGTAAACAAATACAAATTTTTGAATCTATGCCAAAGGAGTCATTTTCACCAGACGAGTTACAGGAAGATCCGCTTGAGATCCAAAAAACCAAACATGGTAAGAGTCTTGCTAATCCAAAAAAAAATGAAGTCCTGGTTCAAAAGGGGCTCCAGAAGGATTTCAGAGCAAGTGAACTCAAAATATTCGGGCCCGATTATTTCTTTAACTATGAATTGAGCTGGCTAAAGTTTAACTGGAGAGTATTATCAGAAGCTGAGGATAATAGTGTTCCCCTCTTTGAGCGAATTAAATTTATTGGGATTGTCTGTTCCAACCTGGATGAGTTTTTCCAAAAAAGAATCGGCGGGTTAAAAAGGCAGCTGCATGCCGGTGTAAAAGACCTGACTGTTGACGGACGAACTCCCAAAGAACAACTGAACGAAATACGGAGTGAAGTAAAAAAAATGATCCGGGCTTACCGGGATTGTTACTTTGATCAGCTCCTGCCTGAGCTCAGGAAGCACAATGTTTACATAAAAAGTATCGGGAAACTGAACAAAAGTGAAAAATCGTTTGCAGATACCTATTTCAATAAACATTTATATCCAATTATTACACCACTGGCTGTAGATGAGACCCATCCGTTTCCTTTTATTTCAAATAAAAGCCGTTCTTTTGCAATCAAATTGAAAAATCCCTCCTCGGAGGAGACCCGTTTTGCCCGGATAAAAATTCCGGCCAATCTTCCGCGCTGGATACAAGTCAATGTATCTGAAAAGGAAGTAGTTCTCGTTTCGATAAGTGATCTTATACGCCATAAAATGCAGCGTTTTTTCCCGGGAATGGAGATACTTTCAGCAAATATTTTCAGGCTGACCCGCAATGCCGATCTTGAACGGAACGAAGAGGAGGCTGATGATTTGCTTGAAATGATTGAAGATGAATTGAGGGAAAGACGATTTGCCGATATCGTGAGGCTCGAGCTGGATTCGGATACACCGGCTGATATGAAAGAATACCTCATCAAAAATCTGCAAATCCATCCAAAGGATGTATTTGAGATGAAGGGGCCTCTCGGTCTGGCCGACTGCATCCAGCTGTACGACCTCGAAGGCTTTCATCACCTGAGGTATGAACCCTGGACCCCCACACTTCACCCGGTTCTCCGTCATGAAATGGATGAAGAATCCCCCGGGTTTTTTGAAATTATCCGGAAGGGTGATTTTATTGTACATCATCCATACCACAGTTTTAAGACATCCACTCAGCGGTTTGTAGAAGAGGCTTCAAGAGATCCGAATGTTTTGGCAATAAAACAGACACTCTACCGCACATCCAGCAATTCGCCCGTGATGCATGCTTTGATGCAGGCGGCAGAGGATGACAAACAGGTCGCTGTTCTTGTGGAATTAAAAGCAAGATTTGATGAAGAGCGTAATATTGAATGGGCTCACAGACTCGAAAAATCAGGAGTCCATGTCTCGTATGGCATTGCCGGCCTGAAGATACATTCTAAAATAACGATCGTTGTTCGTGATGAGCCTGACGGGCTTCGCCGGTATGTTCATATAGGCACAGGAAATTACCACCCGGATACAGCACAGCTGTATGAAGATTTTGGTTTTTTTACATGTGATGAAGAAATTGCCTCCGACATATCCGAAATCTTTAACCTCCTTACAGGTTATGCTCCTGATCAATCCTATCAAAAAATGATTGTTGCACCACGTTATATGAGACAAACTATATATGATCTGATTGATCGCGAAATAGCCGAAGCCAAAGCAGGGCGAAAAGCAAGAATTATAGGCAAAATGAACAACCTGGAAGATTCACTGATCATTCAAAAACTTTATGAAGCCTCAGCAGCCGGTGTTCAGACAGACCTCATTGTACGAAGTGTATGCCGGCTGATTCCCGGCAAAAAGGGGCTGAGTGAGAATATCAGGGTACACGCTATAATTGGCCGTTTCCTGGAGCACTCACGCTGCTACTATTTCTACTCCGGCGGAGAAGAGCACTATTATATCGGTTCCGCCGACTGGATGCATCGAAATCTGGATGCAAGGGTAGAAGTACTTGCTCCCATAGAGCATGTGGACCTGAAAAAGTACCTGCAGTTTCTTTTTAATGTCTATCTGAGAGATAACAGGCAGCGATGGATGCTTTTACCTGATGGCAGTTATCAAAAAGTGAAGAGGGGTAAATCTGATAAAAAAATTGCAACACACCGCGCGCTGATGCATCACACCGAAGATTTGAATGAACCACTGCCCATTGCCGGAAGAAAAGATTGACAGCCTGATCTCAATTTTGGGACTGTAGTTCTATTTGCAGCTGCTCTGCTACTTTTGATGCCTCTTCTGAATATCTGGCATTCATTTCAACCACCCGCTTAAATACCTCTTCAGACTCTTTGAGTTGATTATTTTGAAGCATGGCATTTCCCAGGAACCACATTATTTTTTCTTTCATGTAACTCTGTTCAACCAGATTGATATCTATAATTTCAAATGATTCAACTGATGCCTGGTATTGACCATTGTTGTAGTATAAAATGCCAAGGTTGTAATGCGCCCTGAGCTGTTGTAAAGGCCCGGGATCATTAGTCAATACAGAATCAAAAAGAGCAACTGCATCATCGATCCTGTTCTCTAAGGCAGCCTCAAGTCCCCTGTTTAATAAAAGAGCAGAACTCAATCTGTTCTGTTCATTCGAACGAAAATTATCTGAACCTATGATTTCATCAGGATGAATACTTTCAATTGCAAAACTCCTGATATCGGCGGGCTGTAACATAGTGATCATAAATATTCCGAATGAAAGAGTTATGATAGCCGCAAAAGCGAAAAACTGCATTTTGTAGGTTTTAAATATAGAGTTGCCAGAGTCTGAAGGCACAGCTTCGCCATATTTTTTATTTCCAAGATCTTTCAGAAGCAGTTCTGTTTCAAATAAATGGTACAGCTCAGGATTTTTTAAAAACTCAATCCACAATTCATCTATTTCGCTATCCTTCAGATCGCCGCGAATATATCGATCGATTTTTTTCGTTATTTCTATTTTGCTCATGGTGCCGCCGCACTTTTAATTGAACGTTTCAAGAGATGTTTTTTTCTACTTGTTTCAATGTCTGTAAATATCTGATATACCTGTTAATAATCATCTCTTTAACTGTATGAACTCTTTTTCGTCAATTCCTTACACCTTTTTTTAAAAATTTTACAAATTATTTTTTATACAATCACTTAACCTTTTAATTACTCTGTGTTTACGTGTCCATGCGTTATTAACTGATATGTTAAAAAAATCAGCTAAATCATCTGTTTCTGCGTTCGGATGCTTTAAAAGAAAACGCGCCATCCGCTGATAGTTTTTGTTCATTTTAGTCATACAGTACTCGAGTACCCGTTGTTTATCTTCATCAATAAGGTTCCAAATTTGATCGGAATCCACTGACGGGTCGTTGATTTCATTAACGATTTCCCGGTTATTTTCGTTAATCATTCGAATGTAATTATGGCGGCAGGCTGTCAGCATATAGGATAGAAGAGCCGGCGGATTGTGAAACTCATCGTTTTTAATTCTCTCTATGATATATTCAAACATCAGCTGTACACAATCTTCCGCATCCTGCTTAGGAGCTCCCATTCTCGCCATCAGGTATCGTCTTAAAATTGGTGTAGCTTCATTACATAACCTGTTGGCAGTAGCAGTGTCCCCGGTTTTTATGGCATTCACCAACGCTGAATAGTCCATATTCGTTAATCTGTATTTTAACAGTAAAGTTAATAGTCAGTTACTCTTTTAATCCAACGCAGAATAATAAAAGCTTTTTTCTATACTCTGTGATAATAGATAAAATGTTTAAATCAGTCTATAAAGTAATGGTACATTTTAATGGATCGGACAATAAATTATTTGTAATTAAAATAATAATTTAAAAAATGGAAACAAGTTCATTGCAAATATTTTCACATAATTTTTTTAATTCGGGTGTGATTGCGTTTCTCTTGTGCGAATCAATATCCAGCTCCCCCACAAATTCGCCATTTTTCATAATCGGTACTACAATTTCTGATTTTACATGAATACTGCATGCAAGATAATTGTCTGCCTCGCTAACATCCTGTACAACAAACGTATCCAGAGTTTCTGCAGCTTGTCCGCATATACCTTTGCCAAAGGGAATCTGAGTATGGTCCGTTTCTTCGCCTACATAGGGGCCAAGTTCAAGCATCTTCTCTTTTTGATCGGAAACAAGATAAAAGCCCGTCCAGTCAAAAGCATCTACTTTGTGGTTCAGCAACTCACATATTTTTAAAAGCACCGTTTCTCTATCTTCATTGCTGTTTATAATTTTCTTCGCCTGTTTTAGAATATCTTCCGTATGCATGATTATTCAATTTGAATGAATTTTTTATGTGTTGCCGGGACAATATAAAAATTCAAAAACTTATTTATTCATCATTCATATTGGCAATACTGCTGCGTATCTTTGAGCCATGTTTGAAATTATTTCAGAAAATATAGAAATCTCCAGCTTTTTTTTAAGCATCGGTGCACTGTTATTTGCAAGCTTCAGCTCACTTTTTTCCGTGGTAAATCCATTTGCCGCAATGCCTGTTTTTGTTGCATTAACAGAAAAAGACAGCACAGAGGACCGAATCCGGACCGCCAAAAAAGCGTCTCTATACATGTTTGGCATTCTCGCGGTTTTTTTATTTATCGGTACTTATGTGCTTAGCTTTTTCGGAATAAGCCTTGCCGGAATCAGAATTGCCGGCGGACTTATTATTATGAGAGCGGCTTATTCAATGCTTGCACCAGACAGCGGAGAAAAAAAGTTAAGCAAAGAAGGCCAGGCTGCCGCTATGGAAAAAGAGGATATTTCGTTCAGTCCGCTCGCTCTTCCGCTACTTTCGGGACCCGGGAGCATTGCTGTGGTGATCGGACTTGCCTCGCAAGCTGCTAACGTCACCGATTATGTTGTTAATACGATTGCGATTATACTTGTGGTTTTTACAGCTTACGTGATTTTACGGGTTGCACCCAGGCTGGCTGATTATCTTGGTCCGACCGGATTAAATGTGATGACAAGAATGATGGGTTTTATTGCGCTCGCCATCAGTGTTCAGTTTATATTAAGTGGAATTTCAAGATATTTCGTGCTTGCCGGTTAACATATTAATTTTTTTGTTTTGTTTAGTCTGATCATGCTTTTAAAAAGAGTATATTTTAAATTTAAATGGAACTGTTCTCTCATAAATCCGTTAATAGCAATATATTTAACAACTGACTTTTATTTAACATCGTAAAATTATCTCTATGAAAAAAATTCTAACAAGCATCTTCTTTTTATTTTTTATCACTTCAGTTAGCAATACAAATCTGTATGCTCAAAAATCCGGGTTTGATGATGTCCGGCTTTTCCAGTCCTATTTTCAGGATGCCAGGATTACCGGCACACCTTATGTGAATGGCAATTTCTTTTTTGGTGATTTTGATTTCGTTGATTTTACCAGGCTTAATGCAAGAGGCGGATATACATTTACTCCTGAGATTGAAGCAGAAGGATCTTTCGGATTTGTAAATGCAAATCCCCGTTTCGGGAACAGTGAATCGGGTGTTAGCGACCTTTTTTTAACCGGGCGTTATCTTTTCGATATTGAAGAAATATCAATAGCCGCCGGTACTTTCTTTACACTGCCGATCGGAACAGAATCCGCGGGCGAAGAAAATTTCAATTTTGGCTTTTACGGTGCAGTACGGCATGTTGTAAGTGAAAAGGTAGCCCTGACTGGTAATCTTCAGTTCAATATTATTGAAATGGGTTTTGATGATGACAGGGAGTTATCTGTTGGGGTTGGTTTGGGCTCCATCGTAAATGTTGCTGAACGTGTAAACGTGGTAGGTGAGCTTTTAATCGAAAGCGAAACCGATTACGCAGCAATCAGCGGCGGGGCCGATTATAAACTCAGGGATATCGGCCACATTCGCGGCGGTCTCATTGTAGGTATTGATGATGGAGCCCCGGACATCGGTGTTACAGCAGGATTCCTGTTCCCATTTAACTAATTTGAAAAATCCGGGTCAAAACGTGTATATTCCTCCTCATTTTGTTGACTGATCAGTTCTAAATTCTACACACTTGGATTTTATTGAAACAATTTTAGCAGAGTTTTCCAGCTTCATGTGGGGAATGCCGATGGTAATACTGCTTGTCGGCGGCGGATTATATTTTGTGATCTATTCCAGGTTCGCACCATTTCTCTACTTTAAGCATGCCCTTGAACTGCTGAGTGGCAGGTATGATGATCCTGATGATCCGGGTGATATCAACCATTTCCAGGCTCTCTCAAGTGCCCTTGCAGCTACAGTTGGACTTGGGAATATCAGCGGGGTTGCCGTTGCCATATTTATGGGCGGGCCCGGAGCTCTTTTCTGGATGTGGATCAGTGCAGTGGTCGGGATTGCCACCAAATTTTTTACATGCAGCCTGTCAATCATGTACCGTGGAAAGGATTCCCGGGGTGATATTCAGGGCGGCCCCATGTATGTTATCATGGAAGGGCTGGGCAAAAAATGGAAACCGCTCGCTATTTTATTCACACTGGGCGGCCTTTTTGGTCCGCTTCCCATTTTCCAGGCAAATCAGCTTACCCAGATTTTACGCGATGTTATCTACATACCCAACGGTATTGCTTCCGAAGCATCTCATTTCGGAGCCGATTTGGGAACAGGTCTTGTGCTTACAGTTATTGTTTCTCTCGTTATTTTTGGCGGTATTAAAAGAATTGGCCATGTGGCCGCCCGCCTCGTTCCATTTATGGTAGTCTTTTATGTTACATCTGTACTGATAATCCTTGGCTTTCACATCGATGTAATTCCCTACTATTTTAAACTCGTATTTGTTGATGCGTTCACCGGCGAGGCTGTTATGGGCGGAGCTGTCGGATCTCTGATTGTGATTGGAATACAGCGGGGTGCGTTTTCAAATGAAGCTGGTATCGGAACCGGTTCGCTTGCCCATGGCGCGGCCAAAACAAAAGAGCCTATTCGCGAAGGTCTTGTTGCCATGATGGGTCCTGCCATTGATACTATCATCATCTGTACCATGACTGCCATGGCTATTCTTGTAACCGGCGTGTGGCAGGGAACCGAAGCTAATGGCGTAACCATGACACTTCTTGCTTTTAATGATGTTTTTGGGATTTATGGTGCATATCTGCTCACTTTTTCAGTTGCTATATTCGCTATCAGCTCAATGCTCACCTATTCCTACTTCGGAACAAAATGCCTTGGTTTTTTAATCGGGGCAGAACGTCAGCACTGGTATAATTACTTCTATGTAGTGTCGATTGTGTTCGGAGCAGTAGCGTCGATAGATGCTGTCATTAACCTGATTGACGGCATGTTCGCTGTAATGGCAATTCCAACGGTATCTTCTGCCATCCTGTTATCACCCAAAGTAAGGGCCGCTGCCAAAGATTATTTCTCCAGGATCGGAACATTCAAGATCTATAAATAGAAACAGAGACAACTTTAGCCGGGATATCTCACAAAAAATAATGTAATCTGATCTTTTTTCACCTTTCAGTTTTCAGTTTTCACCCCGGCAGAATAATACACTTATCTTTAGCTATATATCCAACTGTCGGGGTTTCACTTACGACGGAATCTCTTTCGCTCGGTGCGCTCCGCTCAACTTTTCAATGCTCCTTTCACTAACCCGGCGTTTCATCAGCGACACGATACAAGTGCCTGACAAAAACCTCTAATACATACCAAAAACCGTATAAACCAGCTCTTTTTCATGACGCGACCAGGAGCCGCCCGTAGCATGTTTATAAAAGAAATAGTGGCCTGAACCAGGCTTGTGAGCAAACATCGGTGCGATATATTTGTCAGACCCGCCATCGGAGATCCAGTCAAAGACCAAAAATATCTCCTTCTCACTGAACCAATACTGACCAGTTTCAAGATCAAACTCTACCCAGCCGCTGCTTTTGGATTTAGCGACCACGATATTTTGATTCACCAGGTTTGAATCAGGCAATCCCGTTTGCGGATCTCTACTCATAATTCTGAACCTGATGAAAAGGGTATCCTGATTGGCTTCACTTAACATGATTCTGGCTTTGTCAATTGAAAACGGAATTTTATGAGGCCACGTAACCGGAATTGCAAAGCTGGAAAGCATATCACCGCGGGATCCCGATCCGCTGAATGAAGGCCAGCCATAAAGATTTGTATTGCCTGTTTCTGTTCCAACAGTGTCTCTTCTGAGCTCTCCTGTTACCCTGACTGAGATGTCATTTAATTTATATACGCGTGGAATCAATTCCACATACAAGTAATTTTGAGTATCGGCGGCCACAATTTTATCATGATAACCGAGACTGCTGATCAGAAGGGAATCCGGTAATTCATTTTGTGATATATTCAGCTCAAATCGGCCGTCCGGTTTGGTGACCGAACCAGAGTCTCCGTTTCTGACAATTACATGCGCAAAGGGGACGGGCTTTTTTGTATCCGCATCAATAATTTTACCCCGGATTACAGGCTGTGTTTCAGCAACTTCAATCCCGGCTGAAAGGATTAAAATAAACACAAAAAGAATAGACCTTATCATGTTAGCAGCTTCTTACATTGCAAAACTTACAGCAACAACTTTACATTAAGAATCTTATATCAATTACGAACGAGGTCAAAATAAGTTGTAGGGACATTCTTTATTTTCTGAACGTATTGTGAAATTTCTGCCGGCCCCTTTAAATTTACCGCAGTTGTTCACGGTCAATAATTATTTAAAGTAAGTGCATTCTCATTTTTGGAAATGAACTCAGATTTAGTAGCATTTACTATTAAATTAATGAAAAGAAGCTCATGGAAGAGAATGTTGACATTGAAAGGAAATCAAAAAGGGCAGAAGCAACTCAAATTCACTTAATGCCTGGCAAAGACCTCTTCTTTACCATCTTTATCAAACAAAATAACATCGTAATTTTGAACATAAGAGCCTTCCATTCCGGGTGAGCCTATTGGCATTCCGGGAACTGTGATACCGGCAGCGTCAGGTTTTTCCTCAAGCAGACGTTTTACATCTTCAGCGGGAACATGACCCTCGACTATATATCCTTCAACAAATGCTGTATGGCAGGAGGCGAGTTCGCCCGGCACGCCATTTTCGGATTTCAGCTCCAGGAGATTGTTCACTTTAATCGTCTCAACAGAAAAGCCGTTATCTTCCAGATGATCCGCCCATTTCACACAACACTGGCATCCTTCAGAACTGTACATCGTTACGGAAACTGCATCTGAGGAAACAATTACCTCACCGGAATCCGCAGCTTCATTTCCGTTGTAAAACATGTATCCCCAAAAAAGTGTACTGGCGATAACCAGCGACAGGATGAGTAAAAGAAACTTTTTATTGCCCATAATGGTATTGTTAAAAATCAGTAGTTGTAATTTAAATTATCATAAATGGATAAACACCCGATAATCCCTGATTCATTCCTGCTAATTTAAAATGGCAGTTCATCATCGATGTCTTCAGGAATATTGCCGGGATCAAACGATTCTTCCTGAACCGGCTGTGACGCTGACGGACCCGCTTTATCAATTTTCCATGCCTTAACGTCTGTATACCACTTTCCATTGTACTCACGGCTCTGAATATCAATAGAAGCCGTAACCTGTTCACCTTCTTTCACTTCCGACTGGTCAATGTTATCACCCCACTGTGTGATACATACCTGTTTGGGATACTGTCCGCCGGTCTCCAGTATAAAATCGCGTTTGCGCCACGGACCGTTCTTGCTTTCTCCCGATTGCTCTTCCAAAATTTTTGCAACTTTTCCTTCAATCTGTAAATCCATAAAATGCTCTTCTCTTTTTACTGTCAAATTTCGATTGGCTCTGTTTCGGATACAATATAACGGGTTTATGGAAAGGCTGAAAGGAAAGCGGGGATTAAATTTCCGGTATTAAATAATATCTTTCAGACGATCCGTTTATACCTTCTGCTCCCCATAAAACCGCTCTGCAAAATAAATACTCAATGCAGGCAAAAATGTTATCTGAAGAATCGGTGAAAGACCAACTTGATGATTGAAAATATTCAGTGTTGGCATTTCTGCTGTGTATTCCCATAAGTTGAGGTAAATAGCTGCCCACTCTAAAAAAATGCTGGCCAAAAAACTAATGACCAGCAACACCGTATATCCTTTTAACCCCGGTAAATCAAAAGATACTGATGAGATCAAGCTGCATGCTGCTTTCCAGAGAATCAACACAATGAGTATGTCACCAAATATTGCTCCCCACATCCAGAGCGTGGCCTCCCAAAAAGGCCAATCCCACATATCATACAGGTATACACACTGACCAAATTCCCAAAGAGTATGCAGCACGAAAGCCCATAAAATGATAAACTTTGTACGTTTATTCAGCCTGATTTTCATTGATTACTACCGGTTATTATGGTCTACCCGATTTGAAATTATTAATCCGTATTCGGATAATATAAACTATGAATGATTTCTTGTAACCATTTTTTATGATTCTCTTCGTTTCAAAAAAATCATCAGGATCTACTTAAGAAGCTGATTTTTTCTCTCTTCAAACTCTTCCTTATCAATCTCACCCCTGGCATATCTTTTTTCCAGGATATCCATCGGTGATTCATCTCTTTTTTTATCGCTGCTGTTCATAATTACTTTTACCAGTACAATTGCTAATAAGATGACTAGTATCAACCAAATAATCATCATCCATCCGCCTCCAAATCCATCAAATGCATGCATCTTATCTCCTGTTTTTTAGTTGGTGCCATGCATTTTTAAACATGGCACCTGTTGCTTTTTTATTGCTGGTTGTTATCCCGGGAATCCCGTCCTTTCATTTTTCCCTGTTTCTTATTCATCTTATTCCCCTGCATCATTTGCATACATGTCATGTGCATGCTCATCATCTCAGGGTCATCCATCATTTCCATCATTTCTGATTGTTCCATCTCTCCCTCCAGCATTGCCTGCATCATTTTCATATGCTTTTGCATACGTTCCCTCATTCCAGGATTGTCTTTCATCCTTTGCATATTCTGCATCATTTGAGAGCGGTCCATTTGCTGCATATTTCCTCTCATTTGTTGCCTCATGTGACTCATCATTTCCTGACGCATTTCCGGATTGTTGGCAATTTGCTCCATCATCATTGAGCGCATTGTGGAATCCTGCATCATCTCCATCATCTGTTCTTTTTTTTCAGTACTCTGCTTCTCCTGTGCATATAGTGCACTGCAAAGAAAAGCAGTTGTTATAAGTGCGGTAAAAATATATCTCATTGTTTTCATAATACTATCTCTATCTTGTTTTTATTGTTTTAGTGTTATACGTACTCCGATAATCAATCCTGATTACTTACTCACATATTACTCCATCTTCAAAAAAATATTTTCCTGCTTTTTTGTTTATCTGCTCATCATTTCACCATCTTGCATCATTTGCATCCACATCATATGCATGATCATTATATCTCTCATATCCTGGTTACCATCCATTTGCTGTAAAATTTCTTCTTCATTCATCATAGCACGCATCATCTCTCTGTGCATTCTCATACGCAGCATCCTCTCCTCATAATTCATACCATCCCGTAAATTTTCAATCATTTCAGAGGCAGGCATTTCATCCATTTCCCTCATCATCTGTTTTCTTATATGACTCATCATATTGTATCGCATTTTTGACTCCTCTGCGATTATTTGCATTGCTACACTTTGCTTAACCGAATCCGATAATATCTCATTTATCTCCTCTTTCAGCTCTTCTTTACTTTGCTGGGCGATTACTGTGCATGAAATAAAACTTATCGCAAATAAAGTGAGAATGAATATAATTGTGTTCTTCATTGTATTCCTCTTGTTTTGTATGTTTGATTTCGATTTATCTAAAATTTTTAGCATTTCTTCCTCTCTTATTATCAACTAATTCCAAGGGGTTACATTTATCACTCCATCTTTAAAAATCTTGCATTAACGGCCACAATAACTGTACTCAGCGACATTAAAATTGCCCCCACGGCCGGACTCAAAATAACTCCCCATGCAAATAGAGCGCCGGCTGCCAGGGGAATAGCAACCACGTTGTAACCGGTAGCCCAGAACAAATTCTGGACCATTTTGCCATAGGTAGCTTTCGATAGTTTGATCAGACTTACAACATCTTCCGGGTTGTTTTTTACCAACACGATATCACCGGTTTCCACAGCCACATCCGAACCGGCACCGATTGCTATTCCAACATCAGCCCGGGCAAGTGCAGGGGCATCATTCACTCCGTCGCCGGTCATGCCGGTAAGTTTGCCGCTGGCCTGAACCTCTTTCACCTTATCCGCTTTTTCATCCGGTAGTACCTCGGCAAATACCTGGTCGATTCCAAGCTCTTTTGCTACAAATTCTGCCGTTTGCCGGTTGTCTCCGGTCAGCATCACACACTCCAGGCCCATTTCATGCAATGCATGTATAGCGCGCCGGGATTGTTCGCGTATTTCATCACCGAGAGCAATGGCGCCGGCGAGGGTACTCTCTATTATAACGAATACAACAGTTTTGCCTTCGGAGGATTTCTCTTCTACTGTCTCTTCCGGGTAATTCATTGAATTTTCATGAATATAACCGGGACTGACCACCTTTACCTCTTTTCCGTCAACAATCCCTTCAATCCCTTTACCTGTAATGGAATCGAACTTTTCCACCTCCATTCTGTTTTCGGATTTTTCCATAATTCCCTTTGCAATCGGGTGTTCCGAATTGGACTCCAGGGAAGCGGCAAGTGTAAGAATTTCATCGTTTGTATATTCATCGGTAAAATTGAGAATATCCGTTACAGTAAAGGTTCCCTCAGTAAGTGTACCCGTTTTATCAAAAATAACAGCCTGAAGGTTGCGTGCCTGCTCAAAGGCAACCCTGTTCCGGATGAGAAATCCATTTGTAGCGGCAAGACTTGTAGAGACAGAAACAACAAGCGGAATTGCCAGCCCCAATGCGTGCGGACACGTGATAACCATCACGGCTACCGTTCTGTTCATGGCAAAACTGAACTCCTGGCCTGAAAAAAGTACCCACGCTGCAAACGTTATTAAGCCTGCTGATATCGCAATAATTGTGAGCCAAAAGGCAGCCCTGTTTGCAAGGTCCTGGGTTTTGGATTTGCTCTCTTGCGCTTCCCGCACCAGGTTCATGACCTGCGATAAATAGGAATCGTCTCCCGTTTTACTTATTTCTATGGTAAGGGATCCTTTTTCGTTCACAGACCCGCCAATTACCTCGTCCTCTTTCTTTTTGGCAACCGGCTTTGACTCACCGGTAAGCATCGCTTCGTTTACACTTGATTCGCCCTTTAGCACTACACCATCGGCCGGTATTTTCTCTCCCGGCTTAATCAGAACGTGATCTCCCTTTTCAAGTTCTTCAACAGGAACATCTTCGGTGTCACCATCTTCCTTAACCCTGTGTGCTTCACCAGGCATCAATTCTGCCAGTTTTTCGAGAGCTGCGGAAGCACTCATTACAGACCGCATTTCAATCCAGTGACCCAGCAGCATGATGGCTACCAGGGTGGCAAGCTCCCAATAGAGAAGGTCACCTTCAAATCCAAATACAACAAAAGTACTATAGATGAAAGCTACGGAAATAGCCAGACCAATGAGGGTCATCATGCCGGGCTCTTTTTTCTTTAACTCATCTGCCAGCCCTGTCAGAAACGGCCATCCACCAAACAGGTAGACAATCGAAGAGAGAACAAACAACAGGTAGGTATCTCCCGCAAACCGCCAGTCAACCTGTAAAAATTGTTGAATCATTGGTGAGAGTGCAAGAATAGGAATAGTAAGCCCGAGCACCCACCAAAACCGGAACTTGAAATCACGAACCATCATTTTGTGATGTTCATGATGGGAATGATTTTCATGATTGTTGTTATGCTCCACTTTTTTCCTCCTCTTAATTTCGAACTCAGATCCTGCGGACAATAAAATAACTTCCGTCATCTGCCCTGAACTCCTGCCGGATGACTCCTTTTTTTCTGTCTACAATTTCTGTTACGTTGTAATAAAACTCTTTCACCTTAACATCCAGCAGTGATAGCTGCAGATCAATTCTTGAATTTACCTGGTACTCTCCGGAATTCAGTGTATCATTGACAGCAATATGGCGGTTTGATATCCTGACCTCACTTTCGCCTCCTAAAAAACTGGTCAGACCTGTATCAATAAACATGTTAAATTCAACAGGCGACATCTGCCAGCCGGTATCCGGTTCCGCCGGGTAGATGGCGCTGGTCTCCTTGAGATCTACTTTTATTTCAGTTCCTTCTGAATAATCGGTAAAAGGATAAACGAAAAAAACCAAAACCTTATCACCGGGCTGAGAATAGTAAATTGCTTTCGTGCTGTCTTGCAGTTCTCCCTTTTCATTATATGAGTACATTTCAATCGGAAGATGATACATGTCATCATTTTTACTGACCAGGCCGGTATTAAAAACCTGGTAAAATTGCAGTTCGCCCGCCTCATCATAATTTCTCATTTCATACCGGCTCTCATCAACCTGAAAGATTGGCAGGCGATGATCTTGTGCATTACCATGTGCAGGTAACAGAAAAATGAATCCTACGATGCATATCCCAATAGAGCAGATGAATGAATTAGCAGCGAACTTTAAAAACCTGGTTGCATCAGAAACCCTCACGAATCGTCTGCCGACCGACTGTTTCTGATAAATTTCTTCATCAGTTAATCTCATGATCTTATTACTGATTATAAAATATTTTCTGCCCACATTTTTTATCCGTATATAATTCAACGAATTAAATGAAAATATAATTTCAGCAAAGCTATTTTACCCGCACCCGGATCGGTTCTCTGATCGTTTTGCCTTCGGCTGTGATAACTTCAAGCCTGCCCAGCCAGGCACCATCCATTTCAAAAAAAATATCGCTTTCAAGTTGGTCTCCGCTCTTGGTGAAACCCGTTCCGGTATCCATACGCGGCATGGCTCCCATTGCGGACATATGCAGATCAAGCCTGCCTTCAACGAGTTCAACAACTTCACCGTTACGAGAAGCGCGAATAGCCAAAGGGATTTCACCTTCCCTGAAATCACCGCCAGGTGCAAGTATCTCTATTCGATAATCTCCTGATTCCAAAGTATGTGCCGTATCGAGCTCAGCTGCTGTACATCCTGCAAAAAGTAATAGTGCAAAGAGATAGGGGGAGCATTTATTTAATTGTAGCATAACGATTCTTCTTATTTGATATTTAAAGTTAGTAGTAAAGCTATCAGCGGTCAGCCGTCAGCTGCTGAAAGCTGACGGCTGAATGCTTCTCATAATTAATCTTTCCAGAACGGTTCTTTCTTAAGTTCGTGTGTTCTGTAGATTAAATAGATTGAGGGTATAATCAGCATAGCGAGCACCAGTGCTGTTGCCAGGCCGCCTATAAGCGGTGCTGCAATACTTTTCATGGCAGTTGCTCCAACTCCCATTATGAACATCACCGGGATCAGGGCAAATGCATCGGTAGTAACCGTCATCAATACCGGCCGTAACCGCTGAACAGAGCCTTCAATAACGGCTTCCTTTAAATCGGATAAACCTGTCATTCTTCCATCCTTAATTCTCTCATCAACCGCATCGTCCAGATAAACCAGCAGAACCACTCCCAGCTCTGCCGCCAGACCCGCCAGCGCTATCATGCCCACCCATACGGCAACGCTGATATTATAATCAAGAATCCAGAGCAGCAGGAAAGCCCCAACTGTAGCAAAAGGCAGTGTTCCCAAAACGATCAGACATCTCGGAATGGATTTGAAGTTCAGGTAGAGCAGAAAGAAAATGATCAGAAATTGATACTGCCCAACCCACTCCAGGGCAACCCCGGCCGGAAGGTCAATTTCACGGTTGATGATATCCCCGGCCTCATTCACATAGCCGTTCAGATCCCTGTCTGGTGCTACGTTTACATTAATTAGATTTCGAAGCTGACCCATATCTGTATCGATCATCGGCGGACCTGTTCTATATTCGATATCAGCGATCATTCCCAGCGGAATTTGTGCACCGTCTGAAGTTGGAACAAATACACGCCGGATGTCATTAAGATCCTGGCGCAGTTCCCTGCCGTAGCGTACATTAACAGGATATCGCTCGCGGCCCTCCACAGTTTCGGTTATGTTCATGCCGCCAACTGCCATCTCAATCATTGAATTTACATCATTGCTTGAAAGTCCGTAACGGGCTGCTTTTTTACGATTCGGCTCTATATCCAGGTAGTAACCTCCGGTCGATCGCTGTGCAACCGCACTGCGGGTTCCGGGTATTTCACGCAGCAGTTTCTCAATTTCCACAGCCACACCTTCGATAGTTTCGAGATCCGGTCCTAAAACATTTAATGCTATCGGTGCGCGAACCCCGGTGGCCAGCATTTCAAGGCGGGTTTGTATTGGCATCCACCACATGTTGGGAAAACCGGGTATCTGCAGCTGTTCATCCATTTTTGAAACAAGCTCATCCCATGTAATGATTCGCTCTTCGGGCCAGACCCATTGGAAAGGTGCCTTTATAAAAGATGGCATCCACCCGGAATACCAGCGTTTCTGTTCCACACTTCTCCATTCTGATGGATCTTTCAAGATTACAGTGGTCTCAAACATATTTAATGGCGCCGGATCGGTAGCTGTTTTTGCGCGGCCTGCCTTGCCCTGTACACTCTCAACTTCTGGAAAGGATTTCAGAATCTGCCCGGTAATATTCAGCATATATTGCGCTTCTGCCACAGGCATTCCCGGCGGAGAGGTGGGCATGTAAAGGATTGCTCCCTCTTCGAGGGGAGGCATAAATTCCGAACCGAGTTGATTGTAAACCGGGATCGCAGAAAAAATTCCAACTACCGCAATAACCACAACAACCCATCTGTAATCCAGCATAAAACTTGCTACCGGTTTATAGGCTTTATGGAGAAACCGGCTTATCGGATGATTCTCTTCGCTGCGTATTTCCCCTTTAATCAGAAGCGCAATTAATGCTGCTGAGAAAGAGATAGAGAGAAACGAAGCAACCAGCATGGCAAATGTTTTGGTAAAGGCAAGAGGCCGGAAAAGCCGCCCTTCCTGCGCTTCAAGAGCAAAAACAGGCAGGAAGCTGACAGTGATAATAAGCAGTGCAAAAAAGATCGGCCGGCCGACCTGCTTTGTCGCATCTATGATAATTTGAGTACGATCTTCTTTTCGGCCGCCTTTCTCCCACCTGTCCAGGCGCTTGTGCACATTTTCAACCAAAACAACGGCTGCATCAACCATTACACCAATTGAAATCACAATGCCGGCAATTGACATCACATTCACTGTGATTCCCACAATATAGATAAGGATTGATGAAATGAGCACTGCAACGGGCAGGGTAATAATGATCACAAGTGCGCTGCGTATATGAAGCAGAAATAATCCTACAATCACAAGAACAATGATCATAACCTGTATCAGGGTGCTTGTCAGGGTTGAAATTGCTTCTTCGATCAGTTCAGATCGGTCATAGGTAATTTCAAGAGACACACCCGGAGGGAGTGAGGCTTCTGTTTCCGATATACGCTCTTTCACTCTGTTAATTACCTCCAGCGCGTTTTCACCATATCGCATTACTACAATTCCGCCAATAGCCTCACCTTTACCGTTCCATTCTCCCAGTCCGCGGCGCTGATCACCGCCAATTTCCACGGTTCCGAGATCTTTCACCATGACAGGAACTCCCTCTCTCTCCTCAACCATAATATTTTCAAGGTCTGCAGCTGACTGTATATATCCCCGGCCACGCACCATAAACTCTGTGTCTGCCATTTCTATCGTTCGTCCGCCTACATCCCGGTTATTTTCGCGAATGGCATCTGCAACCTTCATTAATGGTATATCATAGGCAAGAAGCTTGACCGGATCGATGTTTACCCGGTACTGTTTCACAAACCCGCCAAAACTTGCCACTTCGGCTACTCCCGGCAAACTCTCCAGCCAATAGCGAAGAGACCAGTCGTTAAAACTCCGGATGTCAGCCAGGTTGTTTTGGCCTGTCGTATCGACCAATGCATACTGAAACACCCACCCAACGCCTGTAGCATCAGGGCCAAGCGCAGGACTTGCTCCATCGGGCAGATCATCCCGGATTTGATTCAGGTATTCAAGCACCCGGCTTCTGGCCCAGTACATATCGGTTCCCTCTTCAAATATGGCATATACAAATGAAGCCCCGAACATCGACTGCCCCCGGACATATTTCACGTTTGGGGCAGCTAAAAGAGCTGAAGTAATCGGGAAAGTAACCTGGTCTTCAATAAGATCGGGACTTCTGCCTTCCCATTCGGTAAAAATAATCACCTGCGGATCAGAAAGATCAGGCAGCGCATCAAGAGGTGAATTAAGTATCGACCAGACACCTGCTCCCGCAAGAAGAATAACCAGGATAATAACCATCCCTTTGTTGTTCATACTGGTCTCAATAATTTTATCAATCATAGTTTTTTATATTTGAAAAATTTCTTAGCTATAATCGCCATTCCATAACTCCCCTCCAGGGAGGGGACAGCCACGCGAGCGTCCAGCGCAAGTGGCAGGGGTGGGTCCGCCACACCTTTTTCACTTTTGCGTTTTGCGTTTTCACTTCTGATTTCCCACTTTTGCCCCCGTATCAGTGTTGATGTTCCATCATTGGTGCCGCGCCCGTGCCTTGTAAACGCGACTCTGCATCGAGCCAGAACCTTCCGTTCATTACAACACGATCACCATTTTTCAGGCCGTGCAGAACCTCGTAATAATCATCTGCTATTCGTCCGAGATGAACTTCAACCGGTTCAAATCTTCCTTCCTCAATTTCTTTAAAAACAACTGCCCGTTTACCGGTCATTAGTACAGCCTCCCGGTGAACAGACAGTATTTCTCCTAAATTTTCCCGGAATGATACACCCCCATACTGGTTCATTTTTAATTTGAACTCAGGGTTCGGTACTTTAATTCTGACCGGGATTGTACGGGTCTCACTATTTACCATCGGCGGAATGAAGTCAACGGTACCCTCATACATTTCACCGGGCCTGCCTTCAATTTCAAATTCTGCTTTCTGACCCAGCTGAATAAAAGGAAGATCATTTTCATAAATATCGGCAAGAAGCCAGAGTTTCGAGTGGTTGTTTATTCTGTAGAGCATGGTGCCCGGCTCAAATTTTAATCCATCAATAGCATTCTGAATCATAATGTGTCCAGACACCGGAGATACGAGGGCTACTTCAAGCAGCGGCTCACCTTTTGCTTCCATCCTCTCTATTTCGGATTGGGGCATATTAAGAAGCAGCAGGCGTTCTCTCGCTCTTTCGGCAAGACGCTGGTTATTTCCTTCTATTGCGGTCAGATAATCCTGCTGATTACTTACCAGTTCAGGGCTGTAAACCGTCATAAGTTCCTGTCCTTTATGGACGTGAATTCCTGTTTCATTCACATACGTTTTTTCGATATACCCGCTGATTCTCGTGACGATTTCAGAAAGATTTGGCTCCGAGTGTGTTAATCTTCCAATCGTTCTGATCTTTTTCTGCAGCGACCGGGTTTTCACCGTATCGAACTGCATCCCGATCAGTTGCTGCTGAACCGGTGTGATTGGAATCGTTTCTCCTGATTCAGATTCCGCCTGATCGTTCTGATCAGCCGTTCCATCGTGTTCAGAGTGATTTTCATGGTCAGAGTGATTCTGATCAGATTGAGAACCCTGATCGATAATGACTATTTCCGTATGATCTTCATCACCAGAAATTTCTTCATGACTCATATCATGATCTGAATGATCAGCACTGCCAAACATAAAGAACGATGCGATCAGAATACCGGCTATTGATAAAGCTAAATACCCGGTTGTTTTTTTTAGGCTAGTTTCCATGATTGTTGTGTTTTGAAATTAAAACTCTTCAGGAGTTATATTGTGTTTTCCGGATATATAATCCAGGTAGGCTTTTGCGATGTTCATATTACTGAGTGATTGTTCACGAAGTAGCAGATAGTCCAGAAGACGTTGCTGCATTCTGAGAACCTCCTCAAATTCTGCACCTTCACTGGCGTACTCACCAAGAAGCATCTCAACCGCCTGTTCCGTATAGCGGATCTGAACGTCACTGGCCAGTGTGAGGTTTCGGTCCGCATTTCTCATGTCTTTAAGGGCGGTTTCGAGACTTGTTCGAAGCCTGTTCTTCTGTTCTTGCTTCGCATAATCTGCCGCCCTTTCA
>Ga0209936_1000015_pt1 | contig 140603 bp, 105 predicted proteins | sample SalPonR1_A_D1_MG_FD_185694 | JGI IMG/M metagenome (GOLD analysis project Ga0209936, IMG submission 185694) | Salt pond soil microbial communities from South San Francisco under conditions of wetland restoration - Salt Pond MetaG R1_A_D1_MG... ...
TCGCCTATAAATTACAGGAATTTGAACAGAAGGGGTATTTTGAATTATTTAAACAAATGACCACACTTATTGATCATTCGGTAGTTGCTTTTCAGAAAACCGATTTTGATCCCAATAAAAAATATTCACTGTTTAAAATTATACGTGAAATTAATAGCCCTGAAATTAAACAGACCTTAGGGTTTATGCTTGAATTTTTAAAAAATGTATCGAAAGAGACTCATTTAAACAAATAAATTAATAATCATTAAAAAAGAACATTATGGCACAAAAAACAATAGCAGGGGTTAACCTTGAAGTAACTGAAGATGGATACTTAGAAGATCCTACCAAATGGAATGAAGAAATTGCCAAAGAGATAGCAAAAGAAGAGGGTATAGAATTAACGGATAAACATTTCGAAGTAATTAAATTTATTCGTGAAAATGCTGAATCCGGATTAACTATCCGCAAAGTAGGAAAGTCAGGAATTGTTGATATAAAGGGTTTTTATGAGCTATTTCCTGGCGGCCCCTTGAAAATTTCCTCGAAAATTGCAGGTATTAAGAAACCTACAAGTTGTGTGTAATTAAAAAATTTATAAGCTATGGCTGAAAAAAAAGATACACAGGTTAAAAAAGTTGCCATTATTTGTGCAAAAGCGTCTCTTGAGGATGTTTATGCTGCATTAGTAATGGCAAACGGAGCGGTGATGGAAGGTATGGAAGCAAAGGTTTTCTTTACTTTCTTCGGGCTTGATGCGATTACAAAAAAGCATATGAATAAGTTGCATACTGCAACCGTTGGTAATCCGGGAATGCGGATGCCGGGGGGACTGCCTTTTCCAACGCTTCTGGGAGCAATCCCCGGAGTGGAAGCAGGAGTATCCTCAATGATGCGTAAACAAATGGATCAGTTAGACATTCCTCCGGTAGATGAATTTTTGGACATGATAACAGCAGGTGGTGGCGAAATATTTGCCTGCAAGCTTGCCGTAGATATGTTTAAATTAAAAAAAGAGGATCTAAGCGATCATGTGATTGATATTATTACGATTGGTGAATTTTATGCAATGGCTGGTGGCGAAGGTTCGCAAATTATTTTTACCTAGTACGGTTTAATATGATTAATCAAAAAGCCGGTCCATAATTTGGAGACCGGCTTTTTTTATAGAATGCTTAATTCGTTTATTATTTTCCAAATTTAAAATCCATACCCAATGCAACGAATAAATTATCCTTATCATATTCTTCCATTGTCGTTAATGTTCCACCTAAAGGATCTTGAGCAGAATATATTTTACGGGCATCGTTATAAGTAGTGTATCCAATGCCTAAATTTAAATTAATTCCCGGCTTGATAGCGTATCCTCCACCTATACCAATAGAATTGGAATGGTTGCTATAGCTTAAATCTGTTTGATAGTCTTCGGTTACGCCTGTTTCTGTATGTAAATATCCAATGCTTAATAATAGTTTTTCAGAAACATTATATTCTATTCCTAAGGCAAATTCGGTTGAGTTTCTGTCAATTACTTCGTCATTATCAACATAAATACCATTTACTTTTTTACCATAGTTCGCATTTTTGTCAAAATACATGTGGAAACCACTGGCTACCGATAATCTGTCAGTAATCTGATAATCGAAACCGGCAGAAAACATGGCAGGCATATCGTTTCTTATCTTTTCGCCATCGGGGAACATCCCTGTTTCTATATCGTTAACAGGATCATAGTCGATAATAAAATCTTTCGTTGTATTATTTTCTAGTTCAAGTTTAGTTTTGAACTCATACTTTAATCCAATGTTTAATCTGTCTGATGGACTTATGTTAACACCAATGATTGGTGCAAAACCAGAACCTGTTTGTTCTACCTCAACATTATCTTGATCTTGTAATACATATGCAGCTGTTCTGGTTTCATTATACGTGTCGTTAACTACACTATAACCCTGGTCAATAGTATGTACCGAAGGGTCAAGTCCAAAATTATTATAACCTGCTGACAATTGATTGTAGGTTTCTGTATCTATAATCGATGCACCATATGCCTCATCTAATGTAAAACTACCTGCGCCTCCGTCTGATAAATTGTTTAATCCATCATTTAAGGGTTGTATTGCTGCTGCTGTTGATTCAAAATACGCTGCAGCCGGAGTTTCTGTTCCCCCAAGGGTAATAGTTATATCTTTTAAATAACCATTATAAGTATTTTTAGCTGAAACATACCTTATCCCTAGATATGCTGAAAACATGTCATTGAAAGCATAGGAAGCCCCGAATTGGTAACCCCAATAAACAGATGAACCTTCGAAATAAGCATTTAATCCATAGTCGGAAACAGGTTGACCCTGGGCACTTAGTGTAGGAACTAAATTTGAAACAGGAACTTCAAATGAGGGTAATCCATTATTAAAAGTAGCACTTCCTCCCCCTCCTACCGGATTTATTCCGAGAGACAAAGTGAAGTTTCCTTTTTTATAAGCTCCATAAATGCCCGGGAATAATGGTACACTTACTTCTCCCTGATATTCAACGGGATTGTTGTTTAAATAGGGATAATGTGACGTAACATATTTGTTTTGTAAGATGTACTGGTTGTTTAACGAAAAGTGAAAGCCATCACTTAGTTTGGTTAAACCAGCAGGATTAAAAAATACGGCATCAATATCTGTTGATGCATCGCGGGCAAACATACGGATATAAGCCGCACTTTGGTTCTGGTTGGTTACAATACCTCCTGAATAGGAAAAGAGAGGAACAATAAGTATTCCAATAAATAATAGGGTTATTCTTTTCATAATGAGTTATTTTTGATTATCCTGCTAAAGATAAAGTTTTCTTAAAAATTTAAAGTAAAAATGTCGACTAAAGTTTTATAAATTTCGACCTTATACAATTTGTCCTGCATAATTAGTTTGTATACAGAGAGTTTAGGGGTGTTGTTTTTTTGTATTTATATTTTTAAAATATCGACCGTTTGGATTTTTTAGTCGAAAAAGGAGCTGTACAGAAAGTAAATTAAACGTATAGTTGATGAAAATCAGGATCACCCCGACCCTGAAGGGAGCCTGATTTTCATCAATTTCCTCTTAGGGAGCTTAGCAAGGCGTTTCTATAATTCTCGTAATCAATATCTTACGAGTACAAGAGGGGCAAAAGTTGTTGAGGCAATAAACGAAAACTTTCTGGACAGCCCCTTACAGGGTATAATCATAAAAGATTATTCTAATCAAAAAGTTGACTTAAGCAATGGTTTATCTTTAACTTTTTGATTTTTACAGCCAAAAGCAATATTTAACCCAACACGTAGATTAAAGGTAGATGTTTTATGACCCCAAAATGCGGCAGAAACATTATCGGTAACCACATAAAACTGTAATGGTGCACCTCCAAGTACCAAGCCTAATCCAATGTTGTTATAGGTACCGTTCATGATAGAATAGCTTAAGCTGGCAGAAATTCCATGAACGGGCCGAACATTGGCTGAAAAAGTAAAAGCCTGGTTAAAGTAGTTGTTATAAATGTAAGAGCGGGATAAAAAGCTTACATCAAATTTCGGGGAAACAAAATATGATGCACCTATATATACCTTTGTTCCCAGTCCGGTAGTATAACTGCTTGATTCATTGGATACAGTAAAACTGTTTTCCAACGAGTCCAGAACCTGATCGAAAGGATCTTCTTCGGATTCTTCAGCGCCAATTTCGTCGCTAAGATCAACTCCTTTAAAGGAATATTCTCCTTTTAACTCGAGGTTTGTAACTTCTTTGTCCCATTTGATATAGCCTAAATCGATAATACTAAGTGAAAGAGACAGATTATCCATGGGGCTGTAATATACACCTACATCAATTCCCATTCCCATATTTTGATGCCGTAAGGCTAAATCGATTAAAGAATCATTATCTGCATCTTCAATATAAGCAGGGACTTCAAATCCGTCAAAATCACCATCAATATTCGTTGTTGCAATTAACGGGGAGGATGTGTTAACTACAGCATTTGCATTAATAAATATTGAATCGCTGCTTGAATAAAAACCTAACGTATTATCATTTCCCGTGTTAATGTTTGCATGGCCAAATAAAATTTTCCCACGAACACCTATAAATAGGTTGCTGTTTATCTCTTTGGATACACCAATACCATATTCTCTGTAAAAATTGGCATTTGCTCTTAAAGCGTTAAAATCAGCGGTTTGGTGAATGAAGTTTTGGTTTCCATTGAGTGCAAAATCCATTAAGTCTGTTGGATAGTTAAGGGCCACCGACTGTTTTTCGGATAGGTTAAATGAGAAGTACCAACTGTTAGCTCTAAAGCCAAATGATAACAGGTCGGTTTGAAACTCCTGGTAAAAGGAATTATTATTTCCCAGCTTGGATAAAAAATCAGTCTTATCAAAATCTGCCTCGGGATGAAGAAATGTTACCAAAGAATCCTGGGAAGGATGAGGCATGATGATATCTGATAAAACATATCTGTTGTTTCCGGTACTAATTTGTACAGAGGATACTACAGGTAAACCTATAAAGAAGTTGCATTTAGGTTGGATGGCCGGGTTCATATGGTTCGACTGGGGAATTCTGTTCATAAAATAAAGTGTCTGGCTACTCTGGCCCTTTCCCGTAAATGAAAGCATAATAAAAAATATAGCTGAAATTAAGATGATGATAATCTTGTTATGAAGTTTCATGGTATGGATATTATAAATCGTTTGTATTTATTAAAGCATCAACATCTATGCTTAAATTAAAATCTACCGTATAATAATCGTAAAATTTTACTGAAATATCATTGTCAAATTCAGATGTTTTAAGTCCGGCTTTAATATACGCAAATCGAACAACTTCAAGCTTTTCAATATCCTGTTTCAGGTATTCAACGACGGATGTTTTTTCAGTAGGCTGAGTTACTCTATATTCTGAGTCGAGTTGCCCTGCAACAATCACCGGTTGTGCTCCAGGATCGAAAAGGGTATCTACCGGATTGTATGATTCATCCAGGAAGTATAGCTGAAAGTCAATATCTACAGGGAGTCCGTTAAAAACTTCAAGTACCAGGTTAATTTTTTCAATCATTCCGGCATCTTCGTTAATATCCGTAAGATCCATCTCAACCGTATCTTCTAATGCAATATTATTGGCTTTAAACCAAAGAGGAAGGATAAATTCTAAGCCAATATCTATTTTACTGTTTTTGGTAACAAAGTTGTAAGCACCACCTGGTCCTTCGGGATTTGACAGGGCTTTAATATTGTATTGAAGGTAGTTAGGCATATAGGCTAAGAAACTTGAAATATTTGAGTTGTTTCTGTTGATGGATATTGTGGTATCTTTTGTTTCTCCATAGTCACCAATTCTGGGGAATGCATAATTTGAGGGGTTAACTTCGGGGTCCAGATTCAACGTGATAGAATCGGTTTCATCTTTAAATCCGGTGAATCTTTCAATATTAATTTCTGCAGGTACTCCAAACGAGTTACTGATGTTAAAGTTTATTTGAGGATCTTCAAATTCGATATATCCGTCGTTTAACGATTCGAAAAAGTCGAGCTCAAACTCACCGGAATCTGCCATTAATTCATAATTACCAATGTATCCAAAAATAGATGTGAAATCAATATTGGAAACGGTAAGTTCGACGGCTACCTGGTCGCCTGCATTTACGCCTAAGCCGGAATTGTAGAATTCAAGTGTAAAGTCAATAGGTAAAAAAGATGTATCTGTAATTGTTGTATCGATAAACTCAATAACATAATTGTTTAACGAAAGTGTTTTGTTTACAGAAAAACTGCCACTGTTATTATCGATGAGAATAGTGTCACTGAATGCCTGGTTATTATTTCGAATATAGTTGCTTGAGATGATTAATTTGCCCGTGTGCTGGAAGGAAGAACTTATCTGAAAGTTGAGGTCGGCAGTGTTAATATACAAACTATCGGGATTTTCACCGTTGGAAAAGGAAAATTCGTAATGTTCGGTTCTTTCAACTACTACTGTATCACCCCAGCTTACCGGGAAGTCTTCATCTGATTCAATAAAATATTCAGGAAAATTTTGATTAGGGATCTCCACTAGTTCATCGGCAAGAAATGAAAAAAGGGAGTCTTCATATGTTATAAAAAGCAACCCTTCTTCATCTGCATCAATAGTACTTGTAGTGTCGAATTCACTGATAATATCATCAAGGGAAAGTGAACCGTAGGCTAATGGAGATAAAAATTTTAATTTAACTTCCATTTCATCGCTTAATTTATCAAACTCATACTCATCCTGCATGCAGTGTGAAAAAGTAAAGATTATAATTAACGCGATAAATATTTTTGTAACTCGAAAATTCTTTAACCAACTCATATCTTTAGATATTAAATTTGTATACTAATTTACGGAATAATTATATAAAAAGTTATATTGAGACCCAACAATTAAGTTAAATTGATTATGTGATTCTTCTAAATAACCAATGCTAAAGGGAGATGCCCCTTTTAGAGGAAACCCTTTGTAAATTTCACCACTGCTGTTGAATAAATAAATTTGTCCGGATGATTTTGTTACAACCCCTAACTTCCGGTCATCGTATGAAAAGTAGTAATAAACCGGAGGGTAGGAGATTGCTTCTTTAAAGGTATAATCAAACAGTTTGTCCCCATTATTATTGAATACTTCCAGTTTATTGTTATCTGCAAAAATATAATCTTTGTATCCATCGGCATCTATATCTTGATAATCAAAGAAATGATCGGCAGAATACGTTTTAATTCTTTTTTCTGTTACCTCTCCGTTAAGGTCTATCATCTTTATCATCCCGGTAATATCAGTAGTTACAAAACGTGTGTTTGTTTCCTGGTCGGCATGTTTTAAAATAAATGAATTATTTTTGGATTGGGCAAATTGTTTATTTACACGTATTCTTTCATGGCCACGACGGTTAAGAATGTAAATGCGGTGCTCATCAGCAAGAATAATAAAATCCCGGGTATTTACTCTAAAGTGTTGAACAGGTGTGTTAACCCGCGTATCTGTTTGTTGGAACTCCCATCCATTGATTAATTTTCCATCTAACCCATAGAGGTAAATGTTCTTATTTTCGCAGGGAACAAATATCCTGTAGTCAAGGTTCTTCTCGTAATCGACTAGTGCAATACCCGCTGTTGAGGGCGATCTTAGCTCGATCGGGTATCGTTCAACATAATTACCGTTGCGGTCGATTAGGTGAATTTGATCTTTTGTGCTAAAAAGCAATTGTAACTTTCCGTTCTTGTAATAATCAACCTGGTAAACTTCACTATTAATTTTTTCGTTTAGTTGTAAGCGCCATAATATTCTTCCTACTTTATTAATCAGATAAATTTTATGATTTAGATCCTGAACAAATATTTCATTTTCCTGGGAATAATGATTGGTTACCAATGAGGGTTTAAAATGAGTTGCCGTATCCAGCCTGCTTTCCCAAATGGTAACCGCATCCTCTTTTATCACAGGAATGTATTTTAAGTAAATATTATTAAAGATCATACTGTTATTGTTCCTGAACTGTACAGCAAAAGCCTGAAATTTTTTAATCAGGTCGATATTGGTTTTTAGTCCGGACCTTAAATTGGGGCTTAAGTATTCGGAAATAACGTCTTGAGATCGGGATAAATTTGTATAAAAATAAAAGTTAGATTTGGAGGATAGATTATTGGTAAAATGGTCAAATTTCAGGTCATGGTTAAGGGTTTTGTGCAAGATGGTTGAATGGATAAAATTAACCAGCGATTTTTGTGAGTTGCCCACAACCATGAAATTATCGATGAAAGTAAAATAAGGATTTTCAAATCCGGAATATATATCCCCAAAGAGCGTTTTAAAGAGCCCTTCTACGGGCAGATGATAAATTTTATAAACCGTTTCTTTATCGATCCTTGCATCAAAAATAAGATCTTTCTCCTTAATCTTCTCATTTTGTGCGATCTTGGATAAAACATTTTGCATTTGACTTTCAAAAAGGCTTTTGCTTTTTGTTCTCATGATGATAAATGAGTTTTGCTTCGTGTTTTGATTAGGGTTATCTGTTATTACCAAACCAATTTCTTCATCCAGATTGTTTTTGATTACTTCTTCAAAGTTTACCGTAAATTTTTGTTGATAATACCGTATAAACTCTGTGTAATCACTCAGCTTATTTTGTGTATCCAGATAATTCCTGTATTGTTCAAAATATCGGCTATTATCACTTATACCTAATGAAATAAAAACGGATGAATTGGCCGGTAAAATTTGATTTAATTGATGCTCAACAGCCTCCTGCTGAGAAAATATGTTCAGATAATTATTAACCGTAGGTTCGTTAAAAGAAAACCCATTGAGTAATACGGCATCATTTTTTAAATTAACATCCAACTCTATCCAGGAACCAATGTTTTTAAGGGTAGCAATTTTATTTTTATACTTATCATTTAACAGATAGGAGATAATTTCAGGAAACTGGTTTAAGTTAATATAAACGTTTGCATCCACATTTTTTCCTGCAGTTTTTTGTACGGTTTTAAATCCGTTATCATTCAGAATGGACTCATTAACTTCTGATTGCCTTAATGATGCTTCCAAAATTATCGATGAAGGACTAAGCATTAGCATTCCCTCTTTGAATGAAAAATATAGCTCCCTTTCCTGAAATTCGATCTGATAAATCAGGGTATTATTATATGTTCTTTTTTTTATTGCTCCTTGCTGACTTAATAACTGTTCAATGTACTGAAGAATAATCTTTTTATCACGCAATGTATTCATTTGCATTAAAAAAAGAAATGCAATGTTTTCTTTACCGGAACGGTGAGCTGACAGAACCATTCGATTATCATCAATGAGCTCTTTCATAAATTTATTATCATTATAAAGCTCTATTAAGAAAGACACATCATCATTAAAATGTTTTACTTTTTTTAATTGCTTTAACTCCTGGTAAATTTCATTGTTTTTGCTAAACGTAGTGATCTTGTCAATAAAGTTATCACTGTCAATAATAAACGCAGCATCAAGCGGAACCGCTCTGAGCATATTGAAATCAGGTAGACGCTGGCTTTTAATATACCGGTAACCCCAAAAACCTGCTGAAATAATTATAATAAGTACAACTGCTGTTAAAATTTTTTTTAACATATGTGTAGATTCTTTTTTAGAAGATTTTGGTTCAAAAATATTAAATTAAAATTTATAATGGTAACGTTTCTACAGACAAACATACTTAAATTTGATTAAACCAGATAAGGTTTATATCATCTAATCAGTAAATTTGTTAAATATTAAAAAGAATAAGAATATGATAATGCTTAAGATGAATCTTAAGACCTGCTTTCTTTTTTCATTACTTTTTAGCACCGGGATGCTGGTTTCCGGACAGAACCTTGTTGTTAAGGATATTGAAACGACGCAACCCGTCGAAGATGTGGCTGTTTACAACGACTCAAAACACAAGTCAGGTTTAACAGATAAAAATGGAATGGTTAATCTTGATATTTTTAATTTGAATGAACGAATTTATTTTCAACATCCATCCTTTAAACCGGTAAGCTACTTAAAACAGGAAATCGAACAGAAAAATTTTGTTGTTTTTTTAGAGCGTGAGACTTATGCAATTGACGAATTTGTAATATCAGCCTACCGGTGGGAGCAAAATCCCAGGGAAATACCAAATAAAATTACCCGGGTGCAACAAAAAGAGATTGTTTTTAATAATCCGCAAACAACAGCCGACCTGTTATCACATACCAACGAGGTGTTTGTACAAAAAAGCCAGATGGGAGGTGGAAGTCCTATGATTCGTGGCTTTGCAACCAGCTCGGTACTGCTGGTTGTGGATGGGGTACGGATGAACAATGCTATTTATCGCGAAGGGAATTTGCAAAATGTAATATCGCTCGATGCCAATGCCATTGAAAGCAGTGAGGTGATTTTCGGGCCCGGATCGGTTACCTATGGTAGCGATGCACTTGGGGGTGTAATGGATTTTCATACGTTAAAAGCCAAATTGTCAACCGGTACGAAAGCACAGTTTTCAGGAAACGCAATGACTCGTTACTCATCAGCAAATAATGAAAAAACAGGACATATTGATTTTAATATCGGGACTCCTAAATGGGGTTTTCTATCAAGTATTACTTACAGCGATTATGGTGATTTGAAAATGGGAAGCCGAAACCATTCCGAATATCAAAGGCACGAATATGTGGTGCGGATACATGGTATGGATTCTGTAATTCAGAATAGTAATCCGAACTTGCAGGTTCCTACGAGATATAACCAGCTAAATTTGATGCAAAAAGTCAGGTTCAGGCCTTCAGAAGACCTGGATATGAATTATGCATTTCATTACTCCAAATTATCGGATGTGCCGAGGTATGACCGTTTAATTCAGTATAGCGACGAAACCCTTAAGTATGGTGAATGGTACTACGGTCCACAAATATGGATGATGCATGCTTTAAATGTTAACTACCGGAAAGCAAATACATTTTTTGATGACGCAAAACTTACCCTGGCATACCAGGATTATGAAGAAAGCCGGCATGACCGGAAGTTCCGACAGGATAATTTGCGGCAACGAACCGAAAAGGTGAAAGCTTACTCGTTAAATATGGACTTTGATAAAAATCTGAACCGCGATAATGAATTATATTATGGCCTGGAAGCGGTTTATAATTCGGTATATTCAACCGCGCACAGTAAAAACATTATAACCGGTGAGTTATCGCCGGAATCAACCCGCTATCCTGATGGGATAAATGATTATACCACCTTAGCAGCTTATGCAGGATATAAAGAAAATTTAAACAAAAAATGGACAGCCATTTCAGGGATTCGGTTCAACTATACCAGTATTTATTCCACCTTAAACGACACTACCTTTTTTAATTTTCCGTACGATAATATTTCGGTTAACAATACTGCAGTCAATGGTTCTGTGGGATTGGTTTATCGCCCGGAAAAGTCGTGGCAGGTAAATCTTAATTTGTCCACCGGTTTTCATGCACCTAATATTGACGATATGGCCAAAGTTTTTGACTCAGAACCAGGAAGCGTGGTAGTTCCTAACGAAGGTTTAAAACCAGAATATGCTTACAATGCTGATTTAGGTGTGCATAAAGAGTTTGGTGAAGCTGTAAAATTAGGAATAACAGGATTCTATACTTATCTGACAAACGCAATGGTGCGCCGTGACTTTACCTTTAACGGGCAGGATTCGATTCTGTACGATGGCGAAATGAGCAAAGTGCTGGCCATTGTCAATGCCGACAAAGCATATATTTATGGTTTGAATGCCTCTGCAGAAGTGCAATTGCCGTATCAATTTTATCTGGAGTCGGTGATCAACTATACTTACGGAGAGGATCAGGATGGAATTCCCCTGCGGCATGTAGCCCCTCTTTTTGGAAGTACCCGGTTAAATTATGAACAAAAAGATTTGCAAATATCTCTTTATGCCGATTATAACGGGGAGATTGCTTATGAAGACATGGCGCCCAGCGAGCAGGAGAAAACACATATGTATGCAACCGATAGTAATGGAAATCCATATTCACCAGCCTGGTGGACATTAAATGTAAAAGCATCTTACCGGTTTAAAGAGTGGGGAACCCTGAACTTTGGTATCGAAAATATTTTAGATACCCGCTACCGCCCTTATTCATCCGGCATTGTAGCTCCCGGCAGAAATTTTATTATTGGGTTAAGGGCTAATTTTTAATATTTCTACCTTTTTGGCGTAAAGATTGTAAAGAAAATATTTATTGCTATTTTTAACTATTCTTTTTATCAAACAACAAAAAATATGACCCGGGTTATTTTGCTTGTATTATTGATACTAATCTCTGCCGGAGGTTTTTCCCAGGAAATCATTGATAAGGATAAGGAAAATTATGAAAAAAATGTTTTCGATAAAGCATTTGAAGAGATTAACGACAGTCTGAATTACCAAAAAAGATATGACTTAATTCCCGAGCAACTGCCCGATTGGTTTTTCCCGGTTATACAAAATATTACTCCTGCTGAAGTCATAGGAGTTTCCGATCCCGGAATGGAGTGGGAAGAAGCCAAAAAGCAGGCTGAGTTAAGAGCTTTGGCGCTTTATGCAATTATCCATTCATCTACGGTAAGTAATATTACCGATGATTATACGAACCTACGCGAAGGAGAAGGATATGCTTTATACTCGACTAAATTTCAGGATTTTGTGTTAACAAAATCAAAAATAGTATGCGATTTGTCTGCTATTGAGGTGGTTGATACTTTTTTTACCAAGTATAATGAAGCCATTGTTAAGTTAAGAATGAATAATGCGCTGGAATCTTTTTCCAGGATAGATACAATTCATGTAACAGGTGAGCATTTGCAGGTTTTTATTGAGCGAAATTATAAGAGTGAAAAACTCGAGTTTTTTGATTTTATCATTAACAGTCATACGAATAATGATTCTGGGTCATTGAACCTTCAATACAGTTTTAGAAAGGCATACCGAAGTTATGAGATTACTTCGTTTGTTGGACCAGATACTATTGATTTTGAGCCCAGAACTTATAACTACCGGACAGAACTTGAATTTAAGAAAGACAGTGCTGATTCGGAATTCAAATATTTCCGTTTAAACAAAGGGCTTTGGAATGCTTATATAACCGGTGTATTATCTAATATCACCTGGTTGTCAAAACAACTTTCCGGAGCCGTAAAAAACTCCAATGATTTTTATACCTTAAAAAGTGAGATGTTCGTCCGAACGGTATCCAAAAACAATATTTTCTTTGAATTGCAAGACTTTAAGATGATTGAGAATGATCTGTACCTGGATTTTACAGGTAAAACTAATCAATAGCTTATATTTGTATTGGATAGTATATATTTTATTTAATTGTTGTTCAGGTAGGATTATAAAAGATGAAAGTTTTTTCGTATTTGACGTTGCTTTTTCTATTGCTTGATTTCCAGGTTGGCCTTTCAGCATCGGTAACCGATAGCGTTAAAATGGCTAAGGTCGATAGCATCAGTCATCCATACTATTTAATCAAACCTGTTTCAGAGAAAATTCCAAATTTCTCGGGTGATAAGCAAACGCAAACCGCTCGTTTAACGGCAGAAAAACCTTTGCGCGTTTTGGTATTGGATGAACAAAACAAACCGGTTGAAGGAGTTTGTATCCACTTTAAACCACTGATTACTCCCGAAAAGGATGAAAAATTTACGATTGTTGATACGGTTTCTTGTACCGACAGCTCAGGGATTGCAGAAACAAAGGTAGTGTTAGGGTCAGTTGAGGGAGAATACCAGGTTGCGGCCAGATTCAGTAATTTCCCTTCGGATGAGATTTTAATTTACCGGGTTTTTGCCCGGAAATCAAACTGGGTATTTTTGTTAATTGCCGGATTAGTAGGTGGTTTAGGCTTGTTCTTATTGGGAATGAGTATGATGAGCGATGGGATGCAGAATGCTGCCGGCGATAAAATGCGGGCAATACTCAGTCAGCTCACCAACAATCGGTTAATAGCCATTGGTGTGGGATCCTTTATTACCATGATTGTGCAAAGCAGTAGTGCCACCACCGTTATGCTGGTGAGTTTTGTGCAATCCAAACTAATGAAATTCAGGCAAACCATTGGCGTTATCCTGGGTGCCGGAATAGGCACTACCATCACGGCACAACTTATTGCTTTTAAACTAACCGATTATTCGTTATTAATGATTGGAGTTGGATTTATCTTCAATACCTTTTTTAATCATGCTTTAATTAAAAATATCGGGAAAACGATTCTTGGTTTTGGCATTTTATTTTTTGGCATGCATATTATGTCCGATTCCATGTCACCACTTCGATCTTTTTCTCCATTTTTAGATTTGCTCATTAGCTTTGAGAATCCTTTACTGGGAATTCTTGTCGGTGCTTTATTCACTGCTTTAATTCAAAGTAGTGCTGCTTTTATTGGAATCATGATAATTTTTGCCACTCAGGGATTTTTAACACTTGAGGCCTCTATCCCTTTACTGTTAGGAGCAAATATAGGTACGGCTGTAACAGCAGTTTTAGCCAGTATTAAAACCAATCGGGAAGCAAAACAGGTTGCGCTGGCCCACACATTTTTTAAAATTTTTGGTGTGTTGGTTTTTTTGTTCTGGATTCCTCAGTTTGCTGATATCGTAAGGGTTATTTCTCCTCCATCAGCAGATGTATCTGACAATTTTGGTTCAATGGGTGAATTTTTACCACGGCAAATTGCTAACGCACATACTGTTTTTAACACTATTCTTACGGTTCTTGTCCTTCCCTTTACGCATCAATTTGCAAAATTAATCGAAAAGTTACTCCCCTTAAAACCCGACGAAAAACCTGCTTTTAAAACGCATTATCTGGATCAGGGGATGTTAAAAAGTTCTTCGCTGGCCCTTAATCTGGCTAAACAGGAGGTAATCAGAATGGGACGATTAACCCAGGATATGACCTCTGATATTATTATTCCTTTTTTAATTAAGGGTGAAGGAGTTTTAGAAAATATCCGGGAAAACGAAGAAGAAATAAATTTCTTACGCGACGAGGTTAACAATTATATTTTGAAAATTACAAAAGAAAATATTAATGAAGACAGGATAAATGAAGCATTTCAATTGTTGTACACCGTTAAAGAATTTGAGCAAATGGCAGATATTATATCTACGAATCTCATACCTAAAGCAAAGCGTTGGTGCGAAAGGGATTATGAATTCTCTGAGGAGGGAAAAAAAGAGATTGTTGATTACCACACCCGTACACAAAAACAGTTAAGTCGTGCGATTGAAGTATTTGCTGAGGTTAATCTGGAAAAGGCAAAAGCCATGAAACAAAAGTATAAGCAATATCGCAATATGGAGTTTGATTTGGAGAAACAACATTTTGAGCGTTTGCGCGATGATGTGGAACAGTCTGTTGCCAGCAGTAAAACACATGTTGAACTAATGACCAATCTTCGGGCGATAAACGGTCATGCTACAAATATTGCAAGGATCTTACTTAAATGGGCGAGATAAACATAGTTTTCAATGTCGTTTTTAATGATTATTTTTATCACTAGGTAAATAAAAAATAAATTTTCTATGAGCAGTTATCAATTAGTGGAAGTAAAAGACAAAAATACTATAAAAGAATTCTTACTATTTCCGGTTTCCTTAAATAAAAATGAAAAAAACTGGATAAGGCCGCTGGATGAAGATATTGAAAGTGTCTTTGATTCGCAGAAAAATAAACTTTTCAGGCATGGCGAAGCCATCCGTTGGATTTTAAAAGACGAAAACAATAAAGTGACAGGTCGTGTAGCGGCTTTTTATGATAAAAAATCGGCCCAAAAAAACGATCAGCCCACCGGAGGGATGGGATTTTTTGATTGTATTCATGACAAGGAAGCAGCATTTATATTGTTTGATGCTTGTAAAAGCTGGCTACAATCCAAAGGAATGGAAGCCATGGACGGGCCTGTAAACTTTGGCGACCGTGATCGCTGGTGGGGTTGTTTAGTCGATGGTTTTGAATATCCACCCAACTACTGTATGCCCTATAATTTTCCCTATTATAAAGATTTATTCGAAGCTTACGGGTTTAAAAATTATTTCAATCAATATACTTATTATCGGAAAGTAGAGTTGGAAGGATTGAGTGATTCCATTAAAGAAAAAGCCAAAAGACTGGAAAAAAATCCAAGGTATCAGTTTCGGCATCTGGAAAAGAATAAGCTTGAGAATTATACCGAAGATTTTAGAACAGTCTTTAACAACGCATGGGCTCGATTTCCCGGCGTTACCGAAATGACAAAAGTCCATTCAAGAGGGTTAATGAAAAGTTTGAAACCCATACTGGACGAACGAATTATGTGGTTTGCTTATTACGATGGCGAGCCCATTGCTTTTTTTCTTCAGGTGCCCGAAATAAATAAAATTGTAAGGCATTTAAATGGTAAAATGAATTTATGGAGTAAACTGAAATTTTTATACTACAAGAAAAAAGGCGAATGTGATACGGTTTTGGGATTAATTTTTGGAGTAGTGCCTGAACATCAAGGCAAGGGTGTTGAAGGAGGCATTGTAATGGCATTTGCTGACGTAGCCTTAAAAAAAAGTTTCCCGTACAAACATCTCCAATTTAATTGGATTGGTGATTTTAATCCCGCCATGATGAAAGTAGTCGATCAGGTGGGGGCCCATATTTTAAAAACCCATGTTACTTATCGTTTTCTTTTCGACCGGAACAAACCATTTGAGAGAGCTAAAAAAGTAAATATCAAACCAAATAAGTTAAAATAAATTTAGTTTATGCAATCATTTATCCAACAAGTAAGAAAAAATCCCTGGTTAAGTTTAATTTTTGCCGTGTTTTCAGGAGGTGTAGTTTTTTATTTGAGCAGTTATCTTGGAAGCCTGACAAATTGTTGGATTAAGCAATTTGTAGCACTCAACTTTTATACCGCTAATGTTTTTATGAAAGGCTATATGCTTTTGTTTTCATTGTTGTTAATATTACTGGTTAACAAGGGCTCACTCAGAAACTATGGATTTACGAAACCAGAAAAATTAAGATATGTTAGATTCTTTCTAATCTCAACAGGAATACTTATTGGTGCATTCATTTTTGCCAACTTAATTTTTAATGGAATTTTAAGAAATATTTTCCCTCCCGGGAGTGGAAAAGCAGGATTCCCGGAGACTCAATCTTTACTACAAAGAATATTGACGATTTGGATCTGGTCGAGTATATGCGAGGAAGTACTGACCCGTGGATTTATTCAGGGATTTATGAATAAACACATTAATATTCGTTTTCTTAAACTTAGCCTTCCGGTATGGATCTCGGGATTGTTTTTCGGATTGATGCATCTCTCTTTATTAAACATTAATATGGATGTCTGGTTTATATCTTTCATTGTTACAAATACTACTGTTATTGGCTTGTTAGCTGCTTATTACCGGGAAAAAACAAAGAGTATTTATCCTGCTTTTTTTGTGCATTTCTGGGCGAATGTTATTTTAACTTTACCTCTGATTATCATGAAATTTGTTTCATTTAATAGTATTTGTAATACATAAAATATGAGTAGACAAAACAAAGTTATTTTTTAGATATTGTTCTTTATTCATCGGCAGGACACAGTGTGTTCATGTTTCATTTATATGTAAATATCAGAGATGTTTTTTACTGTGCAGTTTTTAGAAGGCATTTTTTTATATTTGCTCACTCAAAAGAAGAAGATATGCAATCAATACGAGAATTATATAAAATAGGATATGGCCCTTCGAGTAGCCATACCATCGGACCAGTAAGGGCAGCAGATATTTTTCAGTTGAAAAATCCAAATGCGAAATATTTCAAGGTTACTTTGTATGGTAGCCTGGCAGCTACAGGTAAGGGACATAACACTGATCTGGCTTTGAAAAAATCGTTGTTACCTCGTGATGTTGAAATAGTTTGGAAAGCAGAGGAAGAATTATCCCTTCATCCTAACGGGCTCCTTTTCGAAGCACTAGATGATGAGGATCAGGTAACGGATGAATGGACGGTATACAGTATTGGAGGAGGCGATTTAAGAGATGACCGTGGTATTTTAAATAACGAAAAGATCTATCAGCATAAATCGTTATCCGATATTCTTACGTGGTGCAATGATCGGGGAAAAACATTCTGGGAATATGTTGAAGATAATGAGGGCGAAGAGGTTTGGGATTTTTTAAAAGAGGTATGGTCTATTATGAAAGATACCATTACCAATGGTTTAGATAGTGAAGGAGTTTTGCCCGGGGAAATAAGACTTCCGCGAAAAGCAAACAATTATTATACTAAATCTCAGAATTCAAGAGGAGCCATGCAAGATCAGGGACTACTGTTTTCTTTTGCTTTAGCGGTTTCGGAAGAGAATGCAGCCGGAGGGAAGATTGTAACAGCACCTACCTGTGGGTCATCAGGTGTTTTGCCGGCCATGTTATTTTATTTACAGCGTGAAGAACATATTAACGAATCAAAAATATTAAGAGCGTTGGCTACCGCGGGGCTTATTGGTAATATTGTGAAACGAAATGCTTCCATTTCGGGAGCCGAAGTGGGTTGCCAGGGAGAGATTGGCACGGCTTGTGCTATGGCTGCCGGGGCTGCAGCACAAGTAATGGGAGGTTCCTTGCGCCAGATTGAATATGCAGCAGAGATGGGCTTTGAACATAACCTGGGATTAACTTGTGATCCGGTTTTGGGCTATGTACAAATACCTTGTATCGAACGCAACGCTATTGCAGTGGGAAAAGCACTTGAATGTGCTGTATATGCATTGTTTTCCGATGGGGGCCATAAGATTTCATTCGATGATGCTGTACGCACGATGGAAGAAACCGGACGCGATATTCAGAGTGCTTATCGGGAAACCGGAATTGGCGGACTGGCAAAAACCTGGAAACCTTTTCAGGAATAATAACCCAGCGTGTATTGTTTATTTTTTCACGTAATTTTAAAAGGAATAATTTATAAATCTCTGATTCATATGATTGAACAAAATGTATTGACAGCTTTTGCACTGACACTTTTTGCCGGGTTGGCCACAGGTATTGGCAGCGTCTTAGCTTTTTTTACCAAAACAACCAACACAAAATTTTTATCTATTTCTCTGGGATTTTCTGCCGGAGTAATGATTTATGTATCTATGGTAGAGATTTTTTTTAAAGCGAAAGAATCATTAATAGCGGATCTAGGTGAAAAAACAGGTTCGTGGATTACGGTAATTTCATTTTTTGGTGGCATTTTTATTATTGCGCTTATCGATAAGTTAATCCCTTCTTCTGAAAATCCTCATGAAATAAGGATGATTGAAGAAATGGATGAAAAGGCTAAAATTGAGCATAAGAATAAAAAGTTGAAAAAGATGGGGTTATTTACTGCACTGGCTATTGCAATCCATAATTTTCCCGAAGGATTAGCCACATTTACCGCTGCTTTATCCGATCCCAGTCTGGGTATTGCCATTGCCGTAGCTATTGCTATTCATAATATTCCTGAGGGAATTGCTGTTTCTGTTCCGATATATTATGCTACAGGAAGCAAAAGAAAAGCATTTTGGCATTCTTTTGCTTCCGGATTATCAGAACCCATAGGAGCTATTATTGGATATTTAATTTTAATGCCTTTTTTAACCCCCGCTCTTTTTGGCGTATTATTTGCGTCAGTGGCAGGTATTATGGTGTTTATTTCTATCGATGAGCTGTTGCCCGCTGCCAGAGAATATGGTGAGCATCATTTGTCCATTTATGGTTTAATACTTGGTATGATTGTTATGGCCGTAAGTTTATTGTTGTTTGTTTAGAAAGGTTTAAACCCGATGATCTCTCTAACTTCTTTGAGTGTTTTCGAAGCACTGGCACGAGCTTTTTCTGCACCTCTTTTAACTACGTTGCTTAGATATTGATCATCCGATGAAATTTCAAGAATCCTTTCGCGGATAGGGGTCGTAAAATTAATAATATCTTCGGCCAGTTGCTTTTTCATATCCCCGTAGCGGATTTCACACTGATTGTACTTTTCTCTGAAAAAATCAAGGGTTTCTTTTTCCGATACAATATCCATGATGGTAAAAAGATTCTGAATAGGTTCCGGCATTTCCTGATTCTTTTCTGTAGGACCGCTATCGGTAACAGCACGCATTACTTTTTTTCTAATCGCTTTAGCATCATCAAACAGATAAATACCGTTTCCTTCCGATTTTCCCATCTTGCCGGTTCCGTCTAACCCCGGCACTTTAACCAATGCCTGTCCAAAATTATAGGGTTGCGGCTCGGTAAAATAATCCACATGGTATATGTTGTTAAATCGTCGGGCAAATTTACGGGCCATCTCAAGGTTTTGTTCCTGATCTTTCCCAACGGGCACCTTTGAAGCATTATGGATAATGATATCGGCAGCCATTAATACGGGGTAAGTTAACAGGCCGGCATTTACATTTTCAGGTTGTTTTCTTACTTTATCTTTAAACGATGTGGTTCTTTCCAGCTCACCTACATAAGCATTCATATTTAACAGCAAATACAATTCGGTTACTTCCGGTACATCACTTTGTAAATAAATGGTTGCTGCTTCAGGATCAAGACCGCAGGCTAAATATTCTGACAAAACCTGTTTTACACTTCCATGTAAATCTTCAGGTGTTGGATGTGTGGTTAACGAGTGATAGTCAGCAATAAAAAAATAGCAATGATTTTCGTGCTGCATTTTAATAAAATTTTTTAATGCTCCAAAATAGTTGCCTAAATGCAGGTTTCCTGTCGATCTTATACCACTAACAACCTTTTCCATAAAGAATTATTTAATATATATTATGATTATTTTACTTTTGCAAAAGTAAGAAATGTTTACTAATATATTTATTTTCGTAATACGATTTATAGATTTTATGATAGATAAAAATACGTTACATACTATCGCACAAAAATCGAAATTAAAGGTTGATGCTAATGAAGAGGATATTTATCTGGATGCTTTAAACCGTATTATATCTTTTATCGACCCCTTAAAAAACATTAACACAGAAAAGGTTCATGGTTTTGATTTTGTAAATCATTTTAATGTTAAATTGCGAGACGATAGAAGTGAACCGTTTAAATTTGTTGACATGATATTTAAGAATGCACCCGAATTTAAAAACAACTATGTGGTTGTCAAAAAAGAAAGGAAGTAGTTGAATGGCACTGGCACGTTTTATATTAATATTTTTCATCATATTTTTTTTAATTCGCGTAGTTACCCGTTTTATTTTTAAAAAGTATGTTAAGAATATGCAGAAACGGTATGAGGATAAACAGCAGCAATATTATCAAAAAAGAGAAGGTGATGTAACCATAAAGTCTTCAGAAAAAGGAGATAAGAAAATTGATGATGATATAGGTGATTACGTTGACTACGAGGAGGTAGACGATGATTAGGCGGTTACCATCCTCCCCCAGAAATCACAAAGCCTGTTGAAAAGGAAACATCTTCCAGCTGAAAAGGAACAGCAATATAGGGTTCTAAAACAGCATATCCAAAGAGGTTTATTCTTAGCGAAGCTCCTAAACTGGTAATCGGGGTATAATAGTTAGGGTCGGGTTCCCATTTAAACCTCACATCACTTGAAGATACCCATGGAAGCTTATCTTTTGTCCATGCAACACCTGCATCGAAAAACAGGTTCAGGTCTGAATAAAGGTATTTTGATTTTATTAATGATAATCTTTCTATCCCGGTAAATGGGAATCGAATTTCGGCATTAAATGCAAATATTTTGCTTCCGCTGAGCCTATTAGCATCTAAATAGTTTTCGGTGTACAAGTTATCTCGTTTATAAAAAGCATTGTAATTATACCCCCGGATAATATACTCATTGCCTAAAAAGATAGGATATAATTTGTTTGCACTTTTTCCATATCTACCATAATGTAGAGCTCTAAATGCAAAACTAAATGGTTTGGCAAAAAAGTATTTTCTTACATCAAAGTTTAAATTTGTAATTAGGTAATGGTCAAACATTTGTCCTGCCTGAAACCTGTATCTGTAACCGCTTAGTGGTGATGTTATTCCAAAATTTGAGTTGTCGCCCACAAAAGCAAAATATACACTCCCAATATTGTAAGGATCGGGGACATCATCTACTTTTTGTTTATTTTGTCCAATGTATCCCATCGGGTAACCTGTTTCTTCATCGGCCAGGTAATAATAATTAATACTGTCAATCCGATAGCTATACCTGGCATATGAAAATCCTCCTTCTATCCTTAATTTGGATGAGATGGGGAAGTGAGATAACAACGAAAAGTTTTCTTCAAATATACGGACCAAATTGTAGTTTTCTACGAAAGTTCGTGTGCCGTCGGCCAGAGAATCATATTTATAGGAATAATACATTCCGCGATATGGGAAATGTGAGAATGATCCTCCCCAGGTTATTCTTTTTTTAGAATTGATATAAGCCACTTGTCCCCCAAAATCATATACCTCGCCATTAATATTGAGCATAGTGTAAATCTGGTGGTACTTTAACATATCGCTAAACAACATGCTTATACCCCCGGAGATGAACGTACCATAAGTGCTTGTACCTGCACCAACCCCGTTGGAGCCAATATATTCCAACTGGAACCGGGGATCGTATTCCTGAATTTTAAACGAATCTTCCGGGAATGAATTATGGTAGCTTAAGTTGTAATTAACCATATCATACAGTCTGCCTTTGCCCGGAGGTAAAAATTCGGCACTTCTATTAACCGATCCTGAGCTGACCGGGATATTTAAGAATTCTTCAGGCTTTGCAAGATAAATTTCATAGTTCCCATGGGTATAATATGTATATGCTATTTGCCCTGTTTCACGCGAAATACTGAAAGATGGAGCAAGATCTGTAATTCCGGTAATACCCGTAGCAAATCGGGTAAGCTTAAAGATTTCTCCCTTTTGTAGTTCGTATTTGTATAAATTTCTGTATCCATCAGCATTGGATAAAAAATATAATGAGGAATCGTAAGGCGAGTATTGTGGGCTAAAAATATCGGCTCCCGGGAATAAGTCATATACAAGAACCTCTTTGGTTTTTCTTTTAATAATGCAAAGTTTATAACTCCCGTAAATTTGTTTTTCCAGATTTGTATCGTTACCTCTGTCTGAAATAAAAACAATTTCACTTCCATCAGCCGACCAGCTGGGTTGTAAATCAGAATAATAATCGTCTGTTAACTGTTCTGTTTCTCCTGTTATAATATTATATAAATATAAATCGCTTTTCCCATTTACTAACCCGTTAAAAACAATGTTTTCTCCGTTGGGAGACCATTCGGGGTTTACCAGGGTCTCTACTCCTTCAATCTCTATTTCCCGCGTATCTTTAATTTTGGTATTTTCTAAAGAGACGATTAAAAATTTGTTTTTTCCTTTGGTAAAGGTTGTCATAATATATTGCTTCCCGTCGGGCGACCATGATCCTGCCTCTTCGATATAATTGAAATCGTCGATATGAGATTTTTTTAATGATGAAGTCAGCGTTGACTTTATCTCCCCTGTTTCAGTTTCTGCTAAAAGAAGATCTACATCAATAACATTTTTATTGGAAAGAAAAGTTACATACTTTCCGTCAGGGCTTACCACCGGCGACAGGTTAATTTCTCCTCCATTTTCAAGATTAAACAGAACTTTTCCTATCGGCGGAATAGTATCTTTAAGTTGTGATGTATAATATTCTTTGGTTGCATTAGCCCATACTTTTGATAAACTATCGGGTTTCATATGAAGAACGTCCTGAAAAGCATAATTCATTCCGTACTGTAACGTTTTATAAAAAAGAGGTTGCATGATGTTGTCGCCCCAAACACCTGTAACAAATGCCCAAAATGCATGTCCGTATCGGTATGGAAAATATTCACCCGGTTTTCTGGTCATATCTTTTATGGTCGGTAACTTATCATGAATTACTGCATCACGCATCCACATCGAGGTGCGATTGTCCTGAGTTCCAATGGATAAAAATTCGGCCATGCCTTCAATCATCCACAATGGAGTATTCCCTAATGAATTAAAGGAAAGGCTGTCGTTTTCCCTAACTAAATTGTACTGAAAAACATGAACCATCTCATGCCCGAGCACATGATCGGTTTCTTTGTTTGAAACCATAACAGGAATTACCACTCTTCCTCTCAAACCTTCGGTTACACCACCTGTACCAACGCCAATTATACCCGATATGACCGTGGTTTGTTTAAAATCAGCCGTGTTGTTGTAAAGAATAATGGGGCTGTTGTCCAGTGTGTCGGCAAAAATTGCCATATGTCTTGTATACCAACGTTCGGATAACTGCCCTAAGTCAAAAAGCAGCGAATCATTTTTTAAATAATTATAAATATCAAAATGAGGGGTATGGTAAACTTCAAAATCAAATCGGTCGTACATTACCTTATTTTGCCCAAATTGTGCAAAACTATTTATGGTAAAAAAGAGTAAAAAGACGATATTAATGATGGTTCTTTTCATAAGTCAGGGAGTTTCTTTTTTCCTCTAAAATTTATGCAATATAATAATGTATTTTATTTTTGATTAAAATATTGTCATTTTTTTTACTTTTTTAAAAAATGAAACTAATTTAGCTGATAATCGGTTGGCATAATAATTACCTAATAATCGTGATCCATGAAAAGAAAAGCGTATTTTATTTTATTAGCATCCATTTTTATAATGGTCGTTTTCATTTCCTGTGACGAGGATGGGAGTCTTAACTTTTTTTCCTTGCAGCAAGATGTTGAATTTGGAGAAGAATTCCATACTCAATTATTAAATAATCCTGAAGAGTATCCCCTTTTAAGTCCAATAGCTTATGCTGAAGCTTATAATCATCTGGAAGCCATTCGTGATGAATTGTTGCAATCGGATGATTTACGATATGCCGATGAATTTTCCTGGGATGTGTATATTATTGATAATGACGAGGTATTAAATGCTTTTTGTGTGCCCGGAGGGAAAATGTATTTCTATACCGGCATCATTAAATTTCTGGATAACGAAGCAGAGTTTGCCGGTGTTATGGCCCATGAAATGGCTCATGCCGACAAAAGGCATACGACAAAGATCATGACGAAACAGTATGGATTTTCCATTCTTCTGTCGATTTTGCTTGGAGAAGATCCATCTACTTTAGCAGAAATTGCTGCCGACCTTGCTCAGGGTCTTGGTTATCTTGCTTTTAGCCGCGATCATGAGTATGAAGCCGATGAGTATGCAGTATATTATACAGATGATGGAACGGGTGACAGAAATTATGATCCTCAGGGGATTTCTGCCTTTTTCGAAAAAATGGAAGGACAATCTTCGCCTCCGGAATTTTTAAGTACACACCCAAATCCCGGGAACAGACTAACTAATATTGAAGAGGTTTGGCAAAGTATTGGGTCGCCCGAAGGTGAATTATATGCTACAAGATACCTGAGTTTTAAAAACAGTTTACCATAATTGTCGTTAAAATAGGGTGATAAGCTGACTTGTAATAATAATTATGATAAGTGCGATGGGGTAAATCATGGCATAAGTAACCTGTGGAGCATTGGTTTTGGTTAGTGGTTCAACAGCCGACAGTGCAGGTGTACTTGTCATACTTCCGGTGAGTGCACCCAGCAATCTTAAAAAGTTAATCTTTAATAGATACTTACCCACATAGAGTACAATAAACATTGGAATTACTGTTATGGCTGCCCCCATTAAAAAAAGGCTGATTCCATTCGTTTTTATGGCATCAATGATTAAGGCTCCGGCATCGGTTCCTACGCCGGAGAGGAAAAAGATTAATCCCAGTTTGCGGAGAAACTGATTTGAGGAGCCTGAAATGTTCCAAATTATTTTTCCGGTTTTTCCTATTTTACTTAGAATCAATCCGGCGATTAAAACGCCCCCTGTCAACCCAATACTAAATGAAAAGTCTTTATAAACAGGTATTCTGATAAAGCCAATAAGTATACCTAAAACAACGCCGGTTACAACAGGAAGAAAATCGAGCTCATCGAGTTTTTTTCGATCATCGCCAATCAGTCTGCCAATTCTTTTCATATTTTCTTCAGGTGCGGCTACCGTTATTTTATCTCCAAACCGAAAGCGGCTGTTGGCATTTGGTGTAATATCAATACCACTTCTCCGGATTGAAGTAACCGTAGCATTATAGTTCTGAAGTAATGCAAGCTCTCCAAAAGGGATATTTAAAGCTTTATTAGCCGTTACCAGAAAATGACGGATAACAATTTTTTTGGTTGCGGGAATTTGCTTTGTTGTTTCACTTCCTATAATTTCCTCTAATTTATGAAGGTCTTCGGATGTACCACATGCCCGTATTATATCGCCCTCTCGAATGACAGTAGATGCCTTAGGGTTAATGGTTGAATATTTTTGATAAACTTTTGAGATATTTGTATTTGTTGTATAGCGTAGGTTGAGATCTCCAATGGTTTTGCCAAAGATATTTTTATTTTCGGCAATAAAATTTTTATTAATCAATTTAGGGTATTGTGCATTTATTTCTTTTAAATAATTTTCTTCTTCTTTTTTAATATCAATCTTAAATATTCTGGGCGAAAGCCTTGTAATTAAAACTACACCAATAACTCCAAAGGGAAAAGCGATACCAAAACCTATTCCGGGGAGCGAAGATTGGGTATTCTCGATGGTAACAGCTAAACTCGATGCGCTGGTTAATGAGCCTGTAAATAAACCTACCGCCATATTTTTATCTACATCGAAAAGATTAGCCAATACAATGGTAATAACTCCTCCGGAAAAACTTAACAGAATCGCCAGGGATAATAATTGCAATCCTTTTCTTTTAAATGATTCAAAAAAACCGGGTCCGGCCTGAACACCCACACTGTACATAAAAAAGATTAGGCCAATCTGTTGGATGATATCCGGGACATCTAACTCAAAATAACCAAAAACAAGGGCAATAAAAAAAATAGCAGAGGTATCGAGAGAAATCCCTTTAATTTTAATTTTCCCTAAGAAAATCCCTAAGGTAGTTAAAAGAAAAAATACACCATAATCGGTGTTGAGGATTTCCATGACGCTTAATTTAATCATACAAAAGAACTAAAAATTAAAAATATAAAAAAGAGCTTTTATAAAAACAATGAGGCAAGTACCATAATTAATATCAGTAAAAGGATAACCAAATAGCTATAAATATTTCCAAAATTTAGGGTCCATCCTCGCCATTTATCCAATTTTGGAACTATTATTCTTTTATCTTTTGGATTATAATAGAAAATACGAAGTTTATAATTGTCCGGATTGTTCAGCTCTCTGTCAAAATTTGTGTCCATATTATTTGTTTATAAAATTAACAATTGCATCAATAAGTTCGCTGTTTATTTTTAGTTCAGGGTTTGTATACGATTGAATATTCTCCTGCAGGCCTCCATCAATGGTTTTTAAAACATGATTCATGTTTTTAACTTTTACCAGCTTTGCTTTTTGTGTAGCATTTGCGAGCTTTTGTGCCTCATCCATGTCTGTTTGGATATCTTTATTTCCCTGTATAATTAAAGACGAGCAATTTAAGTCTTTAATCAATGTTCCCGGGTTATAATTAAACCAGCTAATTAAATAGGGTTGTATTGATGGCCTGAATAAAGCATTTAATTGTTGAGGAATATTTTTAACGTAGTTCCCGTTTTTCAGGCTGTCAATTATAAGCTCAACAGAATTATATAAACTTAAGGATAATTTGGGTTTTAACTGCTTTTTCAAGAGGTTGTCGGCCGAATATCCGGCTCCGGCGATAGAAATAAAACCATCAACATCTATGTCCTGTAATGCTATTAGTCCTATTAAAGAACCTTCGCTATGCCCGATTACATAGATTTCTGAAAATGATTTGTTTTGCATATATAGAATAAGCTTTTTTACATCTTTTGCATATTGAACAATTGTTAGCTTGGATTCTTTAAATTCGGGATAAGTACTTTTTCCAACTCCTCTTTTGTCAAATCGTAACGTAGCAATGCCTTCATTAACCAACGCATTGGAAAGAAATTTCAAGCTGTTATTTTGCATCAAAGGCTGGTTCCCGTTTAAATCTGTTGGTCCGGAGCCTCCAATAATTAATGCAACAGGCGGTTGTTTGCTGTTTTGTGGCTCAGATAAAACAGCTTGAATTGACAAATTTTCCGATTGAATAGTTAATGTATCTGTCTTTATCTTTGGTAATTCTGCCCGTAAAATCGATGGCATTATCAAAATTGCTAAAATGGATAGTACTTGTTTTTTCATCTGGTTAAAAAATTTGAATGAGTTTATTGTTTATGAATGCAGAAAGAACGATTGCCAGTATTAAGCTGGTAATAAAGGTTATAATTAATTTGCCACGTTTTAAATTTGCCGCTATTTTATAAGCATTAAACATCAATGCCACCATCCATACTGTTAAAAAGAGTGTAACAACAATAAGAACAATGGCAATCGTAATAGCACCTGCACTCATAACCACAGGGTCGCCTTGTTCCAGCAATTGCCGGAGGATATATCTACCGAATTTGTCCATTGCGTTTGAGAATCCGATTAACGCTGCAAATAAATAGGGGAAACGGGCTAATGCCTGAGTGCCAAATATATCGATTAAACGTATTCTTGATTTTGAGAAAACCACAGCAAAAAGATATAAGATAGCAGATATAACCAACCAGTTTGCTATGCTTTGGAGGATGTGATACATAACAGGGTAGTCCGGACCTGTTTTTACAGATAGTATATCAGGGAAATGGATACTACTGTAATAACCTATAACTGAAGTGCAGAAGATAATAAGTAAGCCGATTAATAAGGAATAGCTCCCTGCTATATAAACAAAGGGATTTAACAATTTTTTAATCATGATATTTCTGTTTGTAGTTTATTTATTTTTTTAATCAAATCATCTAACATATTTCTTACCGTCGGATAGCTGAATTTTAATTTCTGGGCCATAATTTTTAAGCTGCCACTACTTTGTATAAATAAAATAATAAAATACTGTTCTTTCTGATCAAGTTTAAGTAATAAGGGTAAGTGATATAATCCATTAATGGTTGTTTCGCAATTATCACAATGGAGACTTTGAACTTTTAGCTCAGAACTACAGCTTGGACATAAAACCGGAAGTTTCTTATTCATGTTTTGTGTTTTTTTATAATATTATAAAATTATATTAACATTATCAATATAAAAATTAATAATATTTAATGTTAGTTTAATAAAGTTAAAAACAAAAAAATTGAGAAAATGCTAAAAAAGAATGATTTAAAAATTATTTTGTTAAGTTAGCTTTTAGGTATGCTAAAAGAGAAAGTACTTCCTTTGCCCAATTCTGAATCAATATTTAACGTGCCTCCCCACTGTTGAATAAATTCTTTACAAATAATTAATCCGAGGCCGGTACCTTTTTCATATTCAGTTCCCGGCTTCGTAAAATTGATGTCTTTGTTAAGTATTTGTTCAATTTCATCTTTGCTTATACCCGTACCATAATCCTTTATGGATATTATAATTTTATCCGGGGTTTCAACGGTTGTAATATTTATTTTGTCATTTTTATAAGAAAATTTGATAGCATTGTTTAAAAGATTTCGCAATACTGTTCTGAGCATGTTTTCATCAACAAATACGATAGTATCTTTGAATGGGTCAACATTTATTTTAATATTTTTTATAGATGCTGTATTCTTAAGGTTAAGAATGACACGTTGGATAATTTTGTTTAAATTAATTTCTTCAGGTATTGTTTTTATTTTATCAGACTGGGTTCTTGACCAATCTAAAAGATTGGTTAATAAATTAAATCCGTTATTTGATGCAGAGTTTATTTGTTGCAGATATTTTAGTTTTTCTTCTTCCGTTAGTTCTTGATATTGTTCAAGCAGAATATCCGAAAACCCCATCAGGGTATTAAAGGGGTCTCTTAAATCGTGAGCAATAATAGAGAGTAGTTTATCTTTTGTTTTAACCAACTCTTGCAGTTGATTATTTTTTTTGGTTATTTTTTCTTCTGCCTTTACCCGGTCTGTTATATCTCTTGCAATTCCTAATGAGCCAATGACCTTGTTGTTATCATCTAATAAAGGATTAACGGAAAATTCCAGGTATACGATTTTCCCTTTCGGTGTTTCAAATGCATGTCTGAAAATGGGTGGTTTTTTACCAGCCAACCGTTCCTGATGTAATTTTTTTGCAAATTCTTTGTCTTTAGGGAGCATAAGGTGGCTATACTCATTTTTGGCAAGTTCTTCAATCGGCACTTCAAATATCCGTTCTGCGGCTCTGTTATAAAAGGTGATTTTTCTGTCAAGTGATATGCTGTAAATGATATCCGAAGCTTTTTCGGCAATAAAGCGATATTTTCGTTCACTATCACGTAATGCATCTTCAGCTTTTTTCTGTGAACTAATATCTTCAAGAAAAACAACAAACAACTCTAATTGTTTATCTGCAGACCATTGGAAGTTAACATGCGATCGTACCCATAACGGGTCTCTGTTTTTTTGGATTATCCTTTTTTTAAAACTGTATTTTTTGCCTTTTTCGTTTTTTGTTTGTTCGAATAACTCCATTTCTTTTTGCTTATCATCAGGGTGGATGATATCTATAACCTTGAAATTTTTTAGTTCGTTAAAGGAGAAATCAACAATGTCTAAAAATTTCTGGTTAACCTTATATAGATCACCATCAGGTTTTGCAATAGCTATACCTATAGCATCATTATTAAAAAGTAGTTTTAGATGTTTTTCGTTTTGATATACCGTTCGCTGAAATAGTTTTTCTTCAGTAACATCCTTTGAAATAATGCCTATAAGCGATTGTTTGTTCTTGGGGAAATTTGTAATTAAGGTATGGATATATTTTTTTTCGTTCTTCTGATTGCTTATTCCAACCTGAAGGGTTTTGTTTAGGAGCCTTGAATCTTTTTCTTCAAATATTTTTTGAATCGTTTCATGGATAAAACTTTTGAGTTGAGTATTCTGTTTAAGTTTAGGCAAGACCGTTTCAATAATTTCTAAAAAATTTTTACCAATCGCTTTTTCTTTTGCGATTTCAGTAATTGTTTCGCTTCCGGTATTCCACTCAACTATTTGATAATTAGCATCGATTAAGATAATACTTTCTTTAGTATTATCGAGGAGTTCATTAAATAGCTGATTGTCGTCCTTTAAAAGCTGCAATAGTCTTTTTTGCTTCAATAAATCATTCATAACAGGTAATCCATATTATTCAACTGAATACTAAAGATAATAAAAAAGGAGAAAGAAGTTGTTATAAATATTGAATTAGAGAAGTTTTTTATCCGTATTTTCGTATGCTTCATCAATTTTAAGCGATATGTTATAGGATGCTTCAACTGCGAGGCGATCGCACCGTTCATTTTCTTTATTGTTAGCGTGTCCTTTAACCCAATGGAAAGTTACCTGGTGTTTTCGATAAGCCTTAAGAAAGCGGATCCATAAATCGGGGTTTTTTTTCTTTTTAAATTGTTTTTTCTCCCAATCAAATACCCATCCTTTTTCCACGGCATCAGCCACATATTTTGAGTCTGTATAAATATCCACTTTACAACCGTCATGCTTTAAAGTTTCGAGAGCAATAATTACCGCCAGAAGCTCCATCCGGTTATTTGTTGTTTTCCGAAAACCTTCTGACAGTTCTTTTCTGTGTTTACCTGACATTAAGACAACACCGTAACCTCCCGGACCCGGATTTCCTCTTGCTGAACCATCAGTATATATTATAATTTTTGTTGGCATTTGGTTTTTTTGCTAAAGATAGTAAACCTGACAGAAATAAAAAACAGGCTCAGGAATGGTCTGAGCCTGTTATAGTAATCAATTAGAATCTTATTCTATAATAGTCATCTCTTCGATAAGGTTGGTTGCTCCTGCAAATTTATCGATAACAAATAAGATATAGCGAGCATCCACATTGATACAGCGTTGTAGTTCGGGTTCAAAAACAATATCACCGCTCATTGCTTCCCAGTTACCGTCGAAAGCAGTGCCGATTAAATGTCCTTTCCCATTAATTACCGGGCTACCTGAATTTCCTCCGGTAATGTCGTTGGTACTAATAAATGCCACCGGCATTTCTCCTGTTTCCATGGCATAGCGGCCATAATCTTTGGTTTTGTAAAGCTCTTTTAATTTATCATGTACCACAAATTCCCAGTTGTCAGGATCTTCTTTTTCCATTACACCGGTTAAGGTTGTAATGTATTCATAATGAACAGCATCTCTTGGATAATAATCCAACACTTCGCCATAGGTTAATCGCATGGTGAAGTTAGCGTCAGGATAAAGTGCTTCGCCCTCTTTCATTTCCATAATACCTTGTACATAAAGCCTGTGACCTTTATCAAAATCATTATACAGAGGATTTAGCTTTTGGGATAATTCACGATATTTACTGTAAATAGATTGAGCAGCAATATATGCCGGATCTTTTTTCAGCTTCTTGGCCGATGGTTTTTCTAAAAAGTCCCATAATTCGGTTGAATCGGTTAAGAACGACTTGCTAAACATCTTATCGATAAATTTTGCGTAGTCGTTTTTATATTTTGATTCAATAGTATTAAAAATATCGGGTTGATATTTCTGGTCTATGTTTTGTGCAAAAGTTTTAAACATGGCTTTGGCTACTTTTTGATCTGTAGGAGCATTGTAATTTTTATAAAATCCTCTGGCCATATTTTTTATTTCTTCAACCGCTTTGTTTAGTTTCTCTTCATCTTTAGAGTCAAAAACATCTTCGTATCTCGAAAATCTTGACGCAAAAGCCATTAACTCAGTCCCTCTTAGAAGTGCTTCGCTAATATATTGCCTAACGTGCATATAATCTTTTCGGTTATTTATTGAATTTTCGATTAGTGATAAAGCTTCTCCATATTTTTCTTTACGCTCTGGTGTTTCGTTTACCCATTCTAAAAACGTTTTTTCTTCTTCTACCTTTTGATCATATATTTTTAACTGTTTCAGCGCTTTATTCATTCCAATCGAATTCTTCCAATAGTTGGTAGACCCTGAATATTTAGAAGAATATTTAATCCTTACCTCATCATCTTCCAGCATATCTTCTAAAATAAGTTCCTGTCTGATCCCTCGGACATAAATACGATTTTCATTGGTAACATTTATACGTTCGTCAACTTCCCACGAAGTCATATATCGTTGAGTTCCTCCCGGGTATCCTAAAATCATGGCAAAGTCATTTTTTTCAACTCCTTTTAAAGAAATGGGCAGATGATGTTTTGGTTGATATGGAACATTGTCTTCTGAATATTCGGCGGGTTGATTGTCTTTATCGGCATACACTCTAAATAGCGAAAAATCACCGGTATGGCGAGGCCACATCCAGTTGTCGGTATCAGCACCAAATTTACCAATGGATGAAGGTGGGGCACCTACCATTCGAACATCCCTAAAGGTTTCATAAACCATCAGATAATATTTATTCCCACCATAAAAGCTTTGTACTCGTGCATCATAGTGAGTTCCTTCGGTAGCCTCATTGGCAATTTTTTGTCCCTGCTCATAAGCTTTCTTCTGACGCTCTGACTCAGACATTTCATCCGTTAATTCAGGTGCAATATTATCTGTAACATCTTCGATTTTTACCAGAAAAGTTACCGTAAGTCCGGGCGTTGGAATTTCTTCTTCATTGCTCATAGCCCAGAAACCATCCTTAAGATAATCGTGTTCTGTAGTACTGTGTTGCTGTATAGCTCCATAACCGCAATGGTGATTGGTTAAGATAAGGCCTTCTTCGGAAATCACTTCACCAGTACAACCGCGCCCAAAAATGACGATGGCATCTTTTAAACTTGACTGGTTGATGCTGTAAATTTCTTCAGCAGAGAGTTCTAACCCCATCTCCTGCATTTTCTCGATATTTAATTGTTGGATTAGTGGTAATAACCACATCCCCTCGTCAGCTCTTAATAAAGAACTAAATGACAGTAAAAATGTTAGTAGTAAAATGACAACTTTTTTCATAGTATTTAAAATTTAATGGATTATTAACTTTTCCGATAATGATTATAATTTCATTAGATAGGTTTTTATAAAACAGGTTTAAAGATAAATCATAATTTTATGATTTAAGATTGTTATATTCAAAAATATTATTTTTTAATTTTATATGAAAAGTGCCATCTAACCTTAATAAAAGATAATAATCAATTAAAGATTAATTCATAAAATTTTTGAATTCATTAGGTTAGTGTACCTTTGCAAAACAAATATACTCAAAAAACATCTTATTCTATGAATACTGAACCCCAAAAAAGGGATGTGTTATCTCTTTCCCTTGATGATTTGAAAGTTTTTTTGACTAAAAACCATGAAAAACCTTTTCGGGCGAAACAAATTTTCGAATGGTTATGGAAAAAATCGGTTACTGATTTTGATGAGATGACAAATCTTTCAAAGGAACTGAGAGTGTTGCTTAAAACACATTTTTATTTCCAGGGGGTAGAGGTGGATCAATTGCAGGTAAGTAAAGATAAAACTATAAAAATAGCTTTTAAATTAAAGGATGGCTTACTGGTTGAAGGGGTCTTAATTCCTGTCGATAATAGAGCAACAGCTTGTATTTCCTCACAAGTGGGATGTAGTTTAGGATGTGAGTTTTGTGCAACAGGGAAAATGGGGTTGAAAAGAAATTTAACCGTAGGAGAAATTTTTCATCAGGTTACAGAAATTATGAAGCTTGCTCAAGAACAATATGATCTTCCTTTAACCAATATCGTTTTAATGGGTATGGGAGAGCCTTTATTAAATTATGATAATGTTTTAAGCGCAATCCATCATATTACTTCCGAAAATGGACTGGGTATGTCTCCACAACGTATCACATTGTCGACTGTTGGTTTACCCAGAATGATAAAAAAACTGGCCGACGACCAGGTGAAATTCAGCTTAGCGGTCTCGTTACATTCTGCCTATAACAAAAAAAGAAGTGATTTCATGCCGGTAAATAAACACAATTCTTTAGATGATTTAAGAGATGCCCTGGTATATTTTAATCAAAAAACAGGGCAACGAATAACGTTTGAGTATTTGTTGATGGATGGAATTAATGATTCATTGAAGGATGCACAGGAATTTGCTGAGTATTGTAAAAATTTTCCGGTAAAAATTAATGTTATTGAATATAACGCTACGCGTGATAAGCGATTTAGGAAATCATCGAACGAAGCTTTTGATCAGTTTGTTACTTTTTTGAAAAGTAAAAATCTGGTTGTAAATGTCAGACGAAGCAGGGGACAGGATATCGATGCTGCTTGCGGACAATTGGCCGGGAAAAAATAAATCAGAAATCAATAATTAGTTGTTCATCCAATAATCGAAACGACATTCGATGATAAGGGGTAGGGCCAAATTTTTTAATGGCTTCACGGTGTTGTTTTGTGGGGTAACCTTTGTTTTTTCTCCAGTTATATTCCGGATGTAATTCGTGGAGTTCATTCATAATATCATCTCGATAGGTTTTAGCAAGGATAGATGCAGCAGCAATGGAGTAATATTTTGAATCGCCTTTTATAATACACTGATGTGGGATATTCTTGTAGTGCAAAAACTTGTTGCCATCAATAATGATATGTTCGAACTTAGTCTTTAGTTCATTTAGTGCACTATGCATAGCTAAAATTGAACTTTTAAGAATGTTTATTTCATCTATTTTTTTATTGTCAAGAATACCAATACCAAATGCTAATGCTGAGTTTTCAATTACTTCCCGTAGTTGATATCGTTTTTTTTCAGTTAATATTTTGGAATCGTTCAGTAAAGGATGAGTAAAATCGGCAGGAAGAATCACGGCTGCAGCCACTACCGGTCCGGCAAGGCATCCGCGTCCTGCTTCGTCGCATCCGGCTTCTGAAACGCCTTCTTTGTAATGGCTTATTAAGGATAAATTATTTTTCATAAAGTACCTTTTCTATACTTTTCCAGAATTTATCGGCTGTCTTATCCCAGCTAAATTTCTGACCCTGTATATTGCCTTTTTCAATGAGTTGCTTGCTTAATTTTTTATCATTATAAATGGTTATCATGGCATTTGCAATTGAATCCGTAGAAAAAGGATCAGCCAATAGTGCTGCATCGCCTGCTACTTCGGGCATGGATGTTAGATTCGATGTAATAACCGGCGTGTTGCAATGCATGGCTTCGATAATCGGTATTCCAAATCCTTCGAAGTAGGGGACAAATGTTAAAGCTAAAGCCGATCCGTATAGGTATTTTAAATTTTCAGGGCTCATTCTCCCGGAGAAAATAACATCATTTTTATATTTAAAGTTCTTGTAAAGGTTATTTGTTTTTTTCGTTTTAAACATCTTTTCGCCCACAATTAACAGTTTGACATTATTTTTGGTTTGCCGTTTAAATTTTTCGAAGGCCAAAAGCAGCTTGTTGATATTTTTACGCGGGCTTAGCGCCCCGACAAAGATGAAAAAATCATTGCCTTGCGTATATTTTTGTTTTGTTTTTTCTTTTTCGTTATCGGAGATGGGTTTATAAAGACTGTTTGCTCCATTGTAAACCACATCAATTTTATCCTCCGAAATAGAAAATTGTTTGCTGATATCTTTTTTTGAAAATTCAGATACGGTAACAATACGGTCAGCTTTTTTTGCAAATTCCGGGAAGAAATAACGATAATATTTTTGATAAAAAAAAGGCAGTCCCTGGGGATAATGCATAAAATTAATATCGTGAATAACCGGGATAGACTTTGTTTTTGTTTTTAAGGAGAGGTAACCGTCGGGCGAAATGAACAAGTCGGCATTTATTTTTTTTAAAATCCGGGGAACGGAAATTTCGAACCAAAAGTAAAATAAAAGCGGATGACGTGCCTTAGGTCCTATGACGACAGGATGTACGTTGTCCGAAAAAATAAACTCCTGATCAAAAGGGCGATCAAAAATAAAATAAAATTGATGTTCGGGATGATTCCTGGTAATGCGTTTAAGCGTTTCACAGGTAAACCAGCCGATACCTTCCAGTTTATCTTTGATTAAAAGCCGGGTATTTACAGCTATCTTCAAAACAAAGTGATTATAATTATCTGACAAAGATGCAAAAAAATAAATAAATGATATTTTTGTTTGATAAATACAGTATTCGTATTAATCCCGGATTATATGTTTATAACATGTAAACTTTACTAAATTTGTATTATTAATCGTCATTGTTTTGAGAAGGAAATTTTTTACCAATTTATCATTACTACTGTTTTTAAACTTAATGATCAAGCCTTTTTGGATTTTTGGGATTGATCGTACGGTTCAGAATTCAGTTGGGGCAGAAGAATATGGATTGTATTTCTCGCTTTTTAATTTTTCTTTACTGCTCAATATGTTGCTCGATTTGGGAATTACCAACTATAATAACCGTAACATTGCCCAAAACAGTCACCTTCTCAGTAAATCTTTATCGAGCATTGTTAGTTTAAGGCTTTTATTAGCCATAGTATATGCTTCTGTTACTGTTATAGCAGCATTAATTGTGGGTTACGAAGGTCGCCAGTTTTATTTATTGCTTTTTTTAGTTTTTAATCAGTTTTTGGCTTCCTTTATTTTATATCTAAGGTCTAATTTAAGTGGGTTGCATTATTTTAAGACGGACAGCATTATTTCGGTTCTCGACCGTTTTTTAATGATTGTGATTTGCGGTTTGCTTTTATGGGGAGGAGTTACAGAAAACTCCTTTCAGATTGAATGGTTTGTTTATGCTCAAACAGCTGCTTATTTACTTACCTTGATTTTGTCTCTAGGAATTGTTTACAGTAAAGCACAATTATTAAAACTTAAATTCGACCGCACTTATTTTATTGCTATACTCAAAAGAAGTTATCCTTTTGCTCTGCTTTCTTTGCTTATGGCCTTTTATTATCGCATTGATTCGGTGATGTTAGAGCGAATGCTTCCTGACGGAAAAGAACAGGCCGGTATTTACGCCCAGGGTTTCCGGATACTTGATGCAGCAGCTATGTTCGCTTTTTTATATGCCGGTTTGCTTTTGCCCATGTTTTCACGAATGATAAAGCAAAAAAAATCTATCCATCAGCTTACCTTATTTTCATTTTTGCTTTTAATTGTTCCGGTTGTTGGAGTTACTTTTGCTTCTTATTTTTACAGAACCGATCTGATTGATTTACTGTACCATCAGCATGTCGAAACATCGTCCATCATATTTGGCGTATTGATCTTATGTTTTTTGGGGATTGCTACCAGTTATATTTTTGGCACCTTGTTAACGGCCAATGGTAATTTGCGTGCATTGAACTTAATGGCTGTAGGAGGGGTAGTTGTAAATATAACCCTGAATTTAATCTTAATTCCCAGATATTATGCCCTGGGCTCTGCTGTTGCCAGTCTGGTTACCCAAACGTTTATTGCTATACTTCAGGTTATACTGGCAAAGAGGATTTTTCATTTTTCTGTCGATTTAAAAAAAATCGTGTCTTTTTTAATTTTTATTGGAGGAGTTCTTCTTTTTTCTCTGTTATCTGTTAATTTAGACTTTAACTGGATTTATAAATTTGTTGCCATACTTGTTTTTTCAATGCTGCTCGCTTTTATTTTGCGTTTAATCCATTTAAAGGTTTTAGTTGATTTGCTCAAAAATGGCGATGAGATATAAACGAAATATAAAAAAACTTTCCCAAAGTTTTAACCTTTGGAAAAGTATAACTGAAGTATAAAAAGTATAATTGTAAAGCTTTTATTTAAATTTTTTGATAATGGTTTCTATCTCGTTAATTTTTTCTTTTAAGATTTTTTTGTTGTTGGCTTCGGCTAAAACACGCAAATAAGGTTCGGTGTTTGATGGACGTACATTAAACCACCACTCTTTAAACTCCAACCGATAACCATCAAAATCTAAAATTTCCATAGGCTCTTCTTCAGCAACAAAATAATCTTTAAGCGCCTCCATAGCCTCTGTTTTTTGTTCTATTTTAAAGTTTAATTCTCCTGAGTTTTCATATTTTTTTATTTTGCCAATAAGCTCAGCCATCGTTTTGCCTTCGTTTTTGAACCTTGATAAGATATTTAATACAATTAATGCAGCCATTATTCCTGAATCGGAATAAAAGAAATCTCTAAAATAGTAATGGCCTGCCAGCTCGCCGCCATAAATCCCGTTTATTTCTCTTAGCTTTATTGCAGCATAAGCCCGTCCTACACGCCAGGTATGCATTTCTCCCCCCAGATCTTCCACATATTCTTTTACCGCTTTCGAAGTACGAATATCCTCCAGTACTTTCCCTTTTTCTTTTTCAAGAAAATAATGGCCCATTAAACCAATAATTAAATCGGGAGAAATAAATTGTCCTTTTTCATCAACAAACATAACCCGATCGGCATCCCCGTCGAAAATTATGCCAATATCGCATTGTTCATCTACAACAGTTTTTTTAAGATCGGCAACATTTTCTTCAATGAGCGGATTGGGTTCGTGGTTAGGAAAACTACCATCCAATGCATCGTATAAGTATATAGGATCTTTGCCTAGTACTTTTTTGATTAAAAATCCGGCCATCCCATTGGAGCAGTCTATGGCCATTTTTAAATTAGAGTAATCCTGAGTGTAGGTCTTCAGGAATTCAACATATTCATCCTTAACTTTGTAATCAATAATTTTTCCTTTTTTATGAGCTATGGTAACTTCCCGTTTTTGAATCACCTCTTCCAGTTGTTTTAGTCCGGTATCATATCCAACAGGCAGGGCATTAAATTTAGAGATTTTCATTCCGTTGTACTCGCTCGGATTATGGGAAGCCGTAATTTGAACCGATGCTGCAAATTTATGTTTTGCGGTAATATAATAAACCATTGGAGTGGTCGAAATACCAATATTGTATACATTCGCTCCGCTATCAATAATCCCCTGTGCTAAATATTCAAAAATTTCATCGGAAGAATTCCGCACATCGCGGCCCACTAAAACATTATCTGCCTGTAAAAGCTCCGGAAGAAAGTATCCAATTTTGTACACATCTTCTTTATTAAAATCTTCGTTGTAAATTCCTCGAATATCGTATGCTTTAAATGCTTTCATGTTTAATTGGTTTTATCGTGTTTAAAATAAGGAAAAAAAGAAGTCAATGAAAGGTTGACTTCTTTAAAAATTTGAATACAAAAATGCAAAAAAAATTTATTTGGTTAAAGCTTTTACGGGTTCTATTCCTAAAGTTGTTCCTTCCTGAATGGCTTTTAAAACAGCACCACCCCCTGTAAAGATATAGTACTTAGGACTATCAAGCGCAACAATATATAATCCGGGGAGTAATCTTTTTAATTCCTGCATAGTGTCTCCACCACCATAAAGTTTAACGGCTTCATAATTTTCATCAATTAATTCGTCTAAAGCAATGGTGCCTTCATTAAAGTGAGGGGTAAAGCCCATTACTGCATTAACGAAAATGGTTCTTGCGGTAGAAAATATTTTTGTGATTTTTTCTTCCTGAAATGACTCTTTGGAAATATCCAGGATATAATTCAATTTTGTGCCGGCTTTTAATTCATGAATGTTATGAACTCTGTATTTACCTTTTTCTCGTCCCTCCAATGTATCTGATTCAACAATAAAGGGTAATTCAACCAACTTTCCCGGATACTGTTTACTAAACTCAACAAACTCTTTGGCATGTTTCATATCTTCTTCAGATATTCCTTTGATATCCAACCCATATTTTGCTGATAAATAGGCATTGTAAATAACACCCCCCAATACCAGATAATCTGCTTTTTTTATCAGAGCGTATAATGAATCAATTTTAGTGTCAAATTTAGAACCTGCTACTACCGCAATAAAAGGGGTTTGAGGACTGTATATCCGTTCAAGGTTCTCAATCTCTTTTTGCATTAAAAACCCTGCGTATGAAGGTAAATATTTGTTAACGCCCACTGTAGATGCATGGGGTTGCCAGGAGCCAAAAGCATCGTTTACAAAAATGTCAGCTAATCCTGCTAACTGGTTGGCAAAGCGTTCTTTCTCGGAACCTTTGGCTTCTTCCCCTTGAAACCAACGGGTGTTTGGTAAGTATATTCCATCAATCTTCCCTTCTTTTAATTCCCGGATATAATGATTGACAGAGGTTTCAATCCCAAGATACCCTTTGTTCTCGTGCGGATAAAAATCCGGCACTTTCATATTTACGTGCAGTTTGTTTCTCAGATATTCAACAATTGGCTCAACAGAAGTGTCTTTGCTAATTGTTATTTCACCTGTTTTTTTATCTTTTGGACGTCCTACATGAGTCATTAAAATAATTTTACCACCCTTAGCATTGATGTGGTAAAGGGTTCCTATAGTTGCATCAATACGGTAAGGGTCGTGTATTTCACCTTTTTTCACCACATTATGATCAACTCTCACCAAAACTACTTTCCCTTCTAAGTCTGCATCCTGGATGGATGGAATATTATATTTATCAAGCATCTTTACCTCCTTTTTTTACCTGCCTACCGGCAAGTTGATTTAAATTTAGTTATTTGAAAGGAAACACAATATAAATTAAAATTGTTTCTTTCGCAACTCATTACAAGTCTTCTGTAATTGCTTTTAAAGCGGGTAGCTGTTTACCCTCAATATATTCGAGTAATGCTCCGCCGGCTGTAGAAATATAACTTATTTTATAGGCTAAACTATATTTATTAACCGCTGAAATTGAATCACCTCCGCCAATTAAGGAAAATGCTCCTTTATCGGTTGCCCGTGCCACAGCCATAGCAATTTTTAATGTCCCCATCGAAAAGTTTGACATTTCGAATACGCCAATTGGACCGTTCCATAAAATAGTTGATGAATTTTCTATGACCTGGGTAAATTGGTTGGCCGATTTTATGCCAATATCTAATCCCATCCATCCATCTTTTATTTTATCAATCTCGCAATGTTCAATGTTTGCATCGTTTTTAAAATCATCAGCTATAATACAATCGGTAGGCAAATAAAGGTTTACTCCATTTTCTTTGGCTTTGGCCATAATTTTTTGGGCTGTTTCAAGGTGATCTCTTTCTACCAGGGAATTTCCGGTATCTCCACCCAATGCTTTAATAAATGTATACACAATACCTCCGCCAACAATCAGATTGTCAACTTTTTCAAGCAAAGCCAGGATAATATGGATTTTGGTAGATACCTTGGAACCCCCAATAATGGCCGTAAACGGGCGTCTGGCTTGTTTTACCACTTTGTCGATATTGTTTATTTCATTTTCTACCAGGTAGCCCAACATCTTGTCGTTTGGGAAAAATTTTGCAATAGTATAAGTTGATGCATGTGCACGATGAGCAGTCCCAAAAGCATTAAAAACGTATGCGTCGCCCATTTCAGCCAGTTGACGGGCAAAATTTTCATCTGCCTCCGTTTCTTCTTTATAAAAACGCAGGTTTTCAAGCAGCAGACACTCTCCTGGTTTTAGTTCTTTAGCAGCTGTTTTTGCTTCATCACTCAGGCAGTCAGGGGCAAAATTTATCTCTCTGTCGAGCGATTTATTTAGAAAAGGCAAAATATGTTTTAACGATAAGTTTTCATCATATTTTCCTTTTGGTCTTCCCAGGTGTGTTAAAAAGATTATGGAGCCCCCGTCGGCTAAAATCTTACGAACCGTGGGCAGTGCAGTTATAATTCTGGTTGCATCAGTTATTTCTTTTCTTTCATTAAGGGGTACGTTGAAATCAACGCGCATTAAGACTTTTTTTCCTTGAAAATTATACCGGTCGATGGTTAGATTCTGTTTTATCGCCTTAATACTTGGTAATTCTTTTCCTTCGATATATTCAAGCAGAGCTCCACCTGCAGTTGAAATATAACTAATTTTATGTGCTAAACTGTATTTGTTAACAGCAGCAATCGAATCCCCACCTCCGGTTAATGAATAAGCTCCTTTGTCAGTAGCGCGGGCAACAGACATTGCTACTTTAAGTGTACCCATTGAAAAACTTGGCATTTCAAAAACGCCGATAGGACCATTCCAAAGAATTTTTTGGGAATTTTCAATTACCTCAGCAAATTTATTGGCCGATTTTATTCCAATATCCAGGCCCATCCATCCGTCAGGAATATCCATGATATCGCAATGTTTTACGTGGGCATCGTTTTTAAATTCATCGGCAACAATGCAATCCGTAGGCAGATATAGTTTTACGTTATTCTTTTCAGCTTCTCTAATGATTTGACGGGCAAAATCAAGGAAATTATCTTCCACTAATGAATTTCCAATATTTCCACCCATGGCTTTAGCAAAGGTAAAACCAATTCCTCCGGCTATAATCAGGTTGTCTACTTTTTCAATTAACGCTTCGATGATATGGATTTTGGTTGAAACTTTTGACCCTCCCAAAATGGCAGTAAAAGGATGGATTGGTTGGTATAAGATTTTATCAATATTCTGTATCTCATTTTCTACCAGATAGCCAAACATACTGTCTTTAGGGAAATGCTTTGCTATAGTGTACGTTGATGCATGAGCTCTGTGTGCTGTGCCAAATGCATTATTTATGTATGCATCCCCAAGCCGGGCAAGTTTTTCAGCAAACTCTTCATCTGCTTCGGTTTCTTCATTATGGAAACGTAAATTTTCAAGTAATAATACTTCACCGGGTTTAAGATTGCTGGCCAGCTTTTCAGTCTCTTCTCCAATACAATCCGGAGCAAATTTCACCTCACGGTCAAGCACTTTTTTTAAATAAGGAAGTATAATTTGTAAAGACATTTTTTTGTTATACATACCTTTAGGTCTTCCGAGATGAGTTAACAGAATGATTGCTCCTCCTTCGGCTAATATTTTTTGAATGGTGGGGATAGCTGTAATAATTCGGGTATCATCGGTGATTTCAAGATTCTCATTTAAAGGGACATTAAAATCTACACGCACGAGAACTTTTTTCCCTGAAAAATTATAATTGTCAATAGAATACATGATTTGTGCTTTTTAGGTATTTGAAGGGATAAAGATATAAAAACTGAAATAATTATTTAAATATTAATTTTTCAGATATTTTCTTTATTTAACAGATATAAATTGTTTATTGTTATTTTTGTTGATAATAATTTATTTTATCTATTAATGAACCGTTTATATGCAGTTTAAAGAAGTTGTTGGACAGCAAAAAATTAAGGAGCAATTAGTTTATACGGTTAAAGAAAATCGTATTAGTCATGCCCAGTTGTTTCTGGGGCCTGAAGGATCGGGCAACCTGGCTTTAGCGATTGCTTATGCTCAATATATTTCATGTAATAATAAGCAGGGAGATGATTCTTGTGGCATTTGTTCATCGTGTCAGAAATTTAAAAAGTTGATTCATCCTGATCTACATTTTGTTTTTCCTGTAGCTACTTCTCAGGCTGTAAAAAAAGACCCTGTTAGTGATGATTATATTAACCAATGGCGAACAGCTATTATTGAAAACCCCTATTTTAATCAACACAAATGGTTTGAAATCATTGAGATCGAGAATAAACAGGGTTTTATCAGTAAAAATGAGAGTACTGAAATTTTAAGAAAGTTAAATCTAAAAACGTTCGAATCAGAATACAAATTTATGATTATTTGGTTGCCTGAAAAAATGAATATTTATGCAGCCAATAAATTATTGAAGTTTATTGAAGAACCCCCTGAAAAAACACTTTTCTTTTTGGTGTCAGAAAACTCTGAACAAATTATTCCAACCATATTGTCCCGCACACAATTAATCAAAATCCCTAAAATTGATAATGATAGTTTACGCAGGGCTATTTGCGACCGGGCAGAAGTAACCCCCAAAAAGGCTGATGATATTGTTCATTTAGCCAATGGAAACTATTTTGAAGCTTTGAGTATAACCTTTAGCCGGGATGAGGATAATGAACATTTTGAAAGGTTTAAAAACCTTATGCGTCTGGCATACCAATGGAAAGTTGTTGAAATTATAGATTGGGTGGATGATATTGCACGGATTGGAAGAGAAAAACAAAAAGGATTTTTAGCCTATTCAATACGATTATTACGTGAAAACTTTATGTTAAATATTAATCGTAAGGAGATTGTATATCTTGCTCATGAAGAGTACGATTTTTCTGAAAATTTTTCTCAGTTTATTCATCAGGAGAATGTGGGTAAGTTATATGAAACGTTTAACAAAGCTTATGGTGATATTAGTATGAATGCGTATAATAAAATTGTTTTTCTGGATGTGGCTTTAAAAATTGTAAAATTGATTAAAAAGTAAAATTAATTACTTTTGTAAACTGAATGACTCTTAAATTAATTGAAATTTCTTGATTAATTGATAAGAATAAATGGAAGAGAGAAAAAAGGAGAGATTGTTATGAATAATAAAGATAAAGAAGATAATACGCCGATTACAAATATTTCTCAATGTGGATGTATTCAACCCGAAAATTGCAGTAAGTTGGAGACATTTGACTGGTTAAAGTCTGTTCCGCAGGTAAAACAAAAAATTGATATTGTTGAAGTACACTTTAAAAATACACGTAAAGAGTTTTATGTAAATACGAATGGAATACGATTAAAAAAAGGGGATATAGTGGCGGTAGAGGCATCACCAGGTCATGATATTGGGGTTGTTTCCTTAACCGGAGAACTTGTTTACCTCCAGATGAAAAAACAGGGTATTAAACCAATCGAGCAGGAACTAAAAAAAATATACCGAAAAGCAAAAGCAGCTGATTTGGAGAAATGGTTCGAGGCTGTTATGTTGGAGCATAAAACAATGCTTAAAGCCAGAGAAATTGCTTCAGACCTAAAGCTTAATATGAAGATTGGGGATGTAGAATACCAGGGTGATAGAACAAAAGCTGTTTTTTACTATATTGCTGATGAGCGGGTTGACTTTAGAGAATTGATTAAAGTGTTGGCCGAGACTTTTAAAATAAGAATTGAAATGCGTCAGATTGGCGCTCGTCAGGAAGCTGGCCGGATAGGTGGTATAGGACCCTGTGGACGAGAGCTTTGTTGCTCAACCTGGATTACCAATTTTGTTTCGGTTACAACAAATGCAGCCCGATATCAGGAACTTTCTTTAAATCCTCAAAAATTAGCCGGGCAGTGTGGAAAACTAAAATGTTGTTTAAATTATGAGCTGGATTGTTATATAGATGCTCAAAAAGACTTTCCTTCACTAGATATTGTTCTGGAAACAGAAAAAGGCCCGGCATATCATAACAAGACGGATATTTTCAGAAGAATTATGTGGTATTCATTTGATCGGGAAAATGTGGTGAATATTACTCCTGTCCCTGTTGACCGGGTTAAAGAAATTATTGAGTTAAATCAAAAAGGGCAAAAAGTAGATGCTCTGATTGATATAACTTTACTTGAAGAGAGAGGGCTGGATTATAAGAATGTAGTAGGACAGGAAAGCCTCACGCGTTTTGATGAAAAGAAGGGAAAGAGACGAAAAAGAAAAGATAAAAAAACAGGAAATAGAAAAAAACGTCCCAAAAATGATAAAAGACAAAAGAAATAGTCTCATTTTACTCGTTGGTATTTTCATGTTTTTTTCATGCGATTCCAATAGAGTATATGAAAAAAACAGAAAAATTTCGGATCTTAAATGGAAGTTAACGGATACTATTATATTTGAAGTGCCCATTGAAGATACGATAAATCCTCATAATATTTATTTTAATGTTAGAAATTCTTCGAAGTATTCCATGCAAAATTTGTATGTTTTTATTCATACAAAAGCACCCAATGGTGTGACACTTACTGATACTTTTGAGTGTTATTTAGCCGACGAGAAAGGGAAGTGGACAGGTAGCGGTTGGGGTGATTTATATGATAATCAGTTTATTTATAAAAGGAATATTCGATTTCCTGTTTCGGGTATATACACTTTTAAATATGTCCATGGCATGCGTAACGAAACACTTCAGTATATCTCAGATGTAGGAATTCGGATTGAAAAAGTTAATCTGCGTTAGAGAGAAAAAATTAACAGGTTGTGGCAAAAAAAAAGTTACAAAGGTTTGCTGAGATGTTTACGTTCGAGCATGTTGTGCAACCTCCCTATGACGAAGTATTTCGAAAGGATTACCCTTTAAAAGGAAACTGGAATCACTCATTTTTCAAAAACGATTACCCGATTATATTAGAATTAGGATGCGGGAAAGGTGAATATACCATTGGATTAGCACAACAGAATCCGAAGAAAAATTTTCTTGGAATAGATATAAAAGGAGCCCGCATGTGGTGTGGGGCAAAAACTGCTCAACAGGAAAAGCTTGATAATGTTGGGTTCTTAAGAACAAGAGTTGATTTTATAGCTTCTTTTTTTGCCCCCAACGAAATTGAAGAGATTTGGATTACATTTCCCGACCCCCAGCCCCAAAAATACTATAAGCGACTTACTTCAACAAAATTTCTGAGATTTTATAAAAATTTACTGAGTCCCAATGGATATATACATCTCAAAACTGATAACAAAGCACTTTATTTGTATACCAAAGAAATAATTAAGGTTAATAAACTTGAACTTATAGTAGATACGGATAATTTGTATAATTCTAATGTTGACGACTCTGTTTTAGCGATAAAGACTTTTTACGAGAAAAAATTTATTGAGAAGGGGCAACCAATACATTACCTTAAATTCAAATTAAATAATACAGAAGATTTTGAAGAGCCGGAACAAAAAAAATGAACGCTTTTTCGAGAAGGTGTATAATGTAGCTCGAGAAATCCCTTTTGGAAGAGTTACCAGTTACGGTGCAATTGCTTCATATCTGGGTTCTGTGAAATCGGCAAGGATAGTGGGATGGGCAATGAACAGTGCTCTCTCTGAAAGAAAGTATGTTCCCGCACATCGCGTGGTTAACCGAAACGGGTTGCTTACTGGTAAACATCATTTTGGAAACACTAATACAATGAAGCAGCTTTTAGAGAATGAGGGAATTGTGGTAAAGGAGGATCGAATAGTTGATTTTAATAAAATTTTCTGGGATCCCTCCAAAGAAATACCCCTGTTAAAATAAACTGGTTGCTTGTAGTATAAGAATTTGTTAGCTGATAATGAGTTGTGTTTTATAAAACCGATATGTTTTATGGTCAGAATATAAATTATATTTATCTTTGCACCGTTAATTTAAATTAAATAAAAATAAGTAAATCATGTCATATAGTAAAAAACAAATTTTACAAGCCTTACGAAATGTGAAGCATCCCGAAACAGCCCAGGATGTTGTTGCAATGGGAATGGTTGATGATATCTGGATTGAAGGCGACCAGGTAGGTTTTACCCTAAGCTTCAAACGAGCAAATGATCCTTTTATCAATTCTATGAAAAAGGTTTGTGTGCAGGCGATCGAGAAATATTTTGGTGCTAAATTAAGTGCCAAAGGGAACGTTCAAGTAAAAACACCAGAAAAAAAATCAGCCCCTCAACCTTCGCAAAATACTGCCTTAAAAGGGATTAAAAATATTATTGCAGTTGCTTCCGGGAAAGGAGGTGTTGGTAAATCAACCGTTGCAACAAATTTAGCGGTTTCGTTAGCTCAAACAGGAGCTAAAGTGGGATTAATAGACGCAGATATTTATGGTCCTTCTATTCCTAAGATGTTTAATGTTGAAGGAGAAAGACCTATGGTTCGGAAAGAGGGAGAAACAGAGGTTATTACTCCGGTAGAAAATTATGGAGTGAAAATGCTATCCATTGGGTTTTTTATAAATCCCGATGATGCTTTAGTTTGGAGAGGTCCTATGGCAACCAATGCATTAAAACAGCTCTTACTTCAGGCTGAATGGGGCGAATTGGATTATATGGTTGTTGACTTACCTCCCGGAACAAGTGATGTTCATCTAACCCTTGTACAGGAAGTATCTGTTACCGGAGCAATTATTGTGAGTACTCCTCAGGATGTTGCTTTAGCCGATGCCGTTAAAGGTATAAAAATGTTTACCGGAAAACATATTAATGTTCCTGTATTAGGACTTGTTGAAAATATGTCTTGGTTTACACCCGAAGAATTACCTGAGAATAAATATTATATTTTCGGAAAAGATGGTTGTAAGAACCTTGCGGAAAAGCAAAATATTCCTTTACTTGGTCAAATCCCAATTGTTCAAAGTATTCGTGAGGGAGGGGACAGTGGACACCCTGCAGCGTTAGACTGGGATTCAATTGTAGGTAAGGCATTTAAAGAGGTAGCTTTATCGGTTATTAAAGCTGTTGATAAGAGAAATAAAGACATGGAACCAACAAAGAAAGTGGAAATTAAGCATAAATAAGAAATTAACTAAATTAATTGAATTACAATGGATGTAGAAAAGAAGAAAGAACTGGAAAAAAAAGTAAATGAAACCATTGACATGGTAAGGCCTTACCTGGTTGCTGATGGTGGAAACATTGAGTTTGTTGAACTTACTGATGATATGGTTGTTAAGGTTCAGTTGTTAGGAGCTTGCGGGGCTTGCCCTTTTAGTGTCCAAACCTTAAAAAATGGAGTAGAACAGGCTGTAAAAAAACAAGTTCCTGAAATAAAAGAAGTTATTTCTATTAACTAGATATCGGGGATACAAATAAAAAATGGATGTGTAAAAACATCCATTTTTTTATTTAATTATTTCCTTTTTCTTTAAAATAAGCCCGTGTAAGTACTTTCTTTAACTCCCGCTCTAAAATTTTGTGGGTGATAATTTCGGGTACCGATTGAAAGTTTTGTTCTGGGGCAGGCTTGATTAATTCTTTTTGGTTTATATCAATCTGATAAAGTAAGGACATTAATTTTTCATAATTATCATTTAATAATTGCTCAATATAAACGCTAAGTTGAGTAAATAACTCCTCATAAGCCAGGCTGGTATTTCCTGAAAAAAAGACCTCCATCCCAAACATAGCAAAATCTTTGCGAACCTGTTCGGCCGTGAGTAATACAAATTTTTCTTCTTCTTTTGAGCGGTCCAATTGATTTTGGCTAATCAGCTGACTCATTATTGTCTTTTTTGGGTTTTTGCAATGTATAAAGGATTGCTTCCAGCTGTCTTAAATAATCTCGTTTTTTAAATTGTGGAGCATAAACGAAGGCATCAAAATTTAAAACACGATTATCTTCATTATCTACAATTGTAAAAGTAACAAAAGGCCCTCCCATGAAATCATTTCTCACATGCCATAATCCGCGTGTTTCGATAATATCAATACCATTCACGTTAATTTTTCTTCGAAGATAATCGGTTTCATGTTCAACAGCCATATAAGAGTTTCTTGAGGGTCCTGGAACAAATCGTTTGGTAAACTGGTCCCGTTTAGCAAAAATTAAACCTGTAGATAATTCGATTTCCGGCATTGGGTAGGAATATACTAATATTCCCTGAGTCAGATCCCCATGTCCGCGACTTTCTATCCAAACAAAATCTGTTGTATCAACATCTAAGGAGTAACCTCTGGGAACCGTTAACCGATAACCAAATTTTTCTTCTAACCGATCGCCTATGGTTATTTCTTCGAATTTTTTATAACCCTGAGCATAACGCTCCATTTCTTTTTCTAAAATACGTTCAACAATAATATCCCCCCTTTTTCTTATTAATTCCAATAATTCTTCTTCATTAGGGGCAACTACATTGATAATCATCTGAGGTTTAGCCCAAATATTTTTTTGAACCGCTATTTGCGGTTCTTTGTAGCTTTTATTTACTTTAACGGCGACTAATGTTCGGTGTGTTTTGAAAATATTGGTAAAAGCACTGTGTGGAATATGTGTAAGGTCAAACATGGGTTCGTCCTGAGGTAAGGCAGGACATGAGGCTATAAATCTTTTTTTAAATTCCTGACCAATTTCAGCATTCCAGTAATCATTATCAATTACCAAAACAACTTCCCCTGCTCTTCCTGTTACATTGGGTAATGAACTAGAAGGATCCTTGTCTTTACATGATTCTAAAATAAAGATTAACGGAATAAGTAAAAAAACTATTTTTTTCATGCTCCTTAAATTTAGGGTTAATTATTCAGATATATTTTTAGTTTTAATCCGGGTTTTAAATCATTTTCATTATAAATATTATTCTCTTCTTTTAATTCAGAGATTGACTGACAATTAAATTTTTCGGCGATACTCCAAATGGTATCACCTTCTCTGACAATATAATAAATAAAACGATCAGTAGAGTCTCTTTGTTGTTTGGGCATGAGTTTTTCTTCTTCAATACTTCGGGCAAGAATTGGATCAACCCATATATCTAGTTTTTGCCCAACGTTTAAATTATTTGTGGGTAAGCTATTCCATATTCTTATATCCTCAATCGTACAATTATATTTTATGGCAATTTTATGAAAGTATTCACCTTTGGAAACCTCATGAGTAATCTTAATTTTTCCGGCTTTATCTCCTGCTAAAACCATTTTATGGTCGAATTTTTCCGATTTTCTATTTGAGTCTAAGATTTCTGATTCATTTTTAACAAACAAACCTACTTTATTGGCTGGTAAAACAACCGTAGCTCCTTGTTTTAATTTGGGAATATAATCGAGCTTATAAGCTGGATTTAAGTATTGAAGTGTTTCAACCGGAATGTCTATATATTCAGCAATGCGTTTAAAAGAAGTGGCCTGGTTTATTTTTACTGTATCAACATCTAAATGGATAAAAGGAGAGCGTATAGGTTTAATGTTATGATCTTTATAGTGATTCATTACATAATTAACCGCAATAAATGCAGGAACATATCCATTGGTTTGGTCGGGGAGGTAAGGTTCAATTTCCCAGAAGTTGGTTTCTCCCCCCGAACGTATAATTGCATTTCGGACAACTCCCGGCCCTCCATTATATGAAGCTAATGCAAGTTGCCAGTCGTTATATATCCGATATAAATATTGTAAATAAGCGCAAGCAGCTTCGGTTGATTTGTAAAGATCACTTCGTTCATCAATATAGGAGTTTACTTCTAAGTCGAACATTTTACTGGTATTAATTTTAAACTGCCAAAGTCCTACAGCGGCCGATGAGGATACAGCCCTTGGATCTAAAGCAGATTCAACAATAGCAAGATATTTCAGCTCAAGAGGCAAACGGTATTTGTCGAGCATTTCTTCGAAAACAGGAAAATATAATTCGGCCAGACCGATAATTCTGGCCAGATGTTCGCGACGTTCAATGGTGTAAACATCAATATACCGGCGTACCCGTTCGTTATATTCAAGTTCGATGGGAGTAAGATTATTGAGTTCTGCGATTTTATATTCGTATACAAGATCCGGAAAAATGGGGATTGAATCTTTTTTTCTTCTCTTCTTACTACTGTCTTCTTCTGTTTTTAGATCAATATTATTTGTAGCATAGCTGTTTAATTCAGCAAAATAAAAAAAGATAATTAATGTAAGGGTTACTATGCGAATCAGATTATTCATAATTAATTGTTATTTTTACTCGGCAAATCTCGGTATTATTTGGTAAAAATAATATTTATTACATTTTATTCATTAAATAATTCGAAAAAGCAAAAAGATTTTTTTCATCAAATTTTTTAGCCATAACTTGTATTCCAAAAGGCAGATTTGATGGATGCTTCCCGATGGGTAAAGAAATAGCAGGGTTTCCGGTTAAATTGGCATGCATAAGATAAATATCTTCCAGAAACATCGATTCCGGATTCTTGTCTCTTTCTTTAAATTTAAAAGCTACATCAGGAGTTGTCGGACTTATGATAAAATCATATGTATCAAATATTCGGTCTGTTTCGATTTTAATGAATTGCCGTATTTTCAATGCTTTTTTATATAGCCTTTCGTTATGCTTATGTAAAATATACGTGCCGGTAAGGATACGTTGTTTTACCTCTTTGCCAAATCCTTCAGTACGGCTTTTTGTAATAAGGTCATCCGAATTCTTCCTGTCCGAAGACCGGTATCCAAAGTTTACACCATCATAACGGGCAAGGTTCGACATAGCCTCGGCAGGAGCCAATACATGAAATGTAGGGACAATATAATCGAGCCAGGGGAATGAAATTTCGTTTACTTGTATAGCGCTGTTTTTTAAAAAATGGATGACCCTTTTCATATTCTTGCGGATATGATTGTCGAGTGCAGGATATAGCATAGTTTCTTTTAAAACAGCAATTTTAAAAGGTTTACTATCTTGGGATAAATTATTAAAGGATTGAAGAACATCTGGTTTAAGGGTTGTGTCTTTTTTGTCAGGTCCTGCAATAATTTCCAAAATGCGGGCATTATCCTCTATGTTTTTTGTTAGTATCCCTATTTGATCGAATGAAGAGGCATAAGCAATCAACCCCCAGCGTGAAACCATTCCGTAGGTTGGCTTTAGTCCAACCAATCCGCAAAAGGATGCAGGCTGTCGCACTGATCCGCCGGTGTCTGATCCGAGAGCAGCCAGGCAGCAATCAGCAGCTACGGCTGCTGCCGAACCCGACGAAGAACCTCCCGGTACTTTTGTATTATCTAGAGGATTTAATGTTTTTCCAAAAGCCGATTTTTCGCCACTGCTACCCATCGCAAATTCGTCGCAATTGGTGCGGCCAATGATGATAGCGTCTTCGGACAAAAGACGTTCAACAGCGGTGGCACTATAAGGAGACACATAGTTTTCCAGAATTTTTGAAGCAGCAGAAACTTTATGATTTTGATAACAGATTGTATCTTTTATGGCAATTACAAGCCCTGCCAGTTTTCCTTTGTGTATTTTTTGATCAATTATTTTTGCTTTTTTAAGAGCCTCACTGCCAAACACCTCAATAAAAGCATTGAGGTGTCTGCTTTTCCGGATGTTGTCTAAATAATAATTTACTATTTCGGAGACAGTTAATTCTCCGCTTTTTATATTAGCCTGTATTTGTGATAAAGATCTCACGAGAATATGTTTTAGTTAATTAATTGGTCTCGTGGAACATCCATATTATATTCATTCCCATTTTCTGAGTTTTAGTGCATGGATGTTTCATAAAATAAAAAAACCTGCCGATTTCGTATTAAAAAGGCAGGTTAATCAATATGTTCATTTTGTTATTTTTGAGATTCTTCGTTTGATTTTTCTTCTTTTTTATCTTCCTCTGGTTCGTCTTTGGTTGCTTTTTTAAATTCTTTCATTCCCTGACCCAGCCCTTTCATCAGTTCAGGTATTTTACGGCCACCAAAAATTAGAAGCACCACAAGGACAATTAAAATAATCTCCCAGGGTCCGGGCATTCCTAAAATAATAGATGATAATAGCATTTGCTTCTGGTTTTAAGTTTATTCAAAAGTAATGAATTTTTATCATTTATTTAAAATATGCCTGAAAATATCGTTCCCATTTGCATAAAGTAATAATGACAACAGGATAATCATTCCGGTAATTTGTGCATACTCCATAAACTTATCACTAGGCTTACGTCCGGTAATCATTTCATATAATAAAAACATAACATGCCCACCATCTAAGGCAGGTATAGGTAATATATTCATAATGGCCAGAATAATAGACAGAAAAGCAGTTAGATTCCAAAATGCCTGCCAGTTCCAAGTACCCGGGAAAATTTTTCCGATGGTAATAAATCCTCCTAATGATTTATAGGCTTCGGTTTTTGGCGAAAAAATGAGCTTTAATTGTTTCAGGTAACTGCTAAAAGTTTCAACGCCCTTGTTTATCCCTGCGGGTATTGACGCCAACAGATCATACTCTCTGCTTTCAAGTTCAAAGAAACGGGATATATTTCCATTCGGAACTACTCCGATGAGTCCATTTTCAGGAACAGAAACTGTAAAATCCAATGTATCACTATTTCGCAAGGCAGATATAGTTACCTCTTTATTTTTATAATTAGCCAGGGTATCTCTAAATTCATCAAAAAAATCTATTGAGTGATTATTAATCGCCACCAGTTTATCATCTACTTTTAATCCGGCCTCTTTTGCGGGTGATTCTTTAGTAAAACCTCCCACATAAAAAGGAAGTCGAGGGATAACAAAACTGGTAGTATTCAATAATTCAGGAATAATCCGGTCGGGGACAGGTATTTCTCTTTTGTTCCCGTCCCTTTCAACTTGAATGGTTTGCACCTCTTCGAGTACAATATTGGGCACGATTTTGTAAAAATCTACAACGGGTTTATTGTCCAGAGCAATAATTTTATCTCCATCCTTTAGCCCAATATCCTTAGCCAGCGAGTCGGCCATAATTCCATACTTTACATTTTTAGTAGGGAGATATTGGTCGCCCCAGGTGTAAAGAATAGCAGAATAGATGATGAGAGCTAAAATAAAATTAACTAAAACACCACCCAGCATAATGAGCAACCGTTGCCAGGATGGTTTCGATCTGAACTCATGTGGTTCGGGCGGTTTATTCATCTGTTCTTTGTCCATCGATTCATCAATCATCCCGGAGATTTTAACATAACCGCCTAAGGGTAACCAACCCATTCCATATTCTGTTTCACCAATTTTCTTTTTAAAAATCGAAAACCAGGGATTAAAAAAAAGGTAAAATTTTTCAACCCGTGTTTTAAATATCTTAGCAAATAAAAAGTGTCCAAACTCGTGTAAAATAACCAAAATGGATATGCTTAATAAGAATTGTCCTGTTTTAACTAATACTTCCATCTATCTCCTCTTTTCTTCGTTTTAAATTAATGATTGCGTAAATTCTCGTGTTTCCTGATCTGTTTTTATCAATTGTTCTAAATCGGGATGTTCTATATAATCAATTTTCTGCATTGATTGTTCAATGATATCTGTCATTTGGCAAAATCCAACCTTATCTTTTAAAAATGATTCAACAGCCACTTCGTTAGCTGCATTAAGAATACAGGGCATGTTACCACATTTATCCATCGCGGCTAATGCCAGCGAAAGGTTTTTAAAATTTTTGATATCCGGTTTTTCGAACGTCAGCTCAGGGTAATCCCAAAAGCTAAATCTTGGGAAATCACTTTTAAATCTTTCCGGGAATCCTAATGCAAACAAAATGGGCAACTTCATGTCAGGAAGCCCCATTTGCGCTTTAATAGAGCCATCTTCGAATTGTACAGCAGAATGAATAATTGATTGAGGATGAACAACCACTTCGATTTGGTTTGGATTCAGACCAAACAACCAACGTGCTTCAATCGCTTCAAACCCTTTGTTCATTAGCGTAGCCGAATCAATGGTTATTTTAGCGCCCATATCCCAGTTTGGGTGTTTAAGTGCATTTTCTTTGGTTACCTTTTGCAGGTAATCGTAATCCTTCCCACGAAAAGGACCTCCCGAAGCCGTTAAGTAAATCTTCTCGATTTTATTTTTTCCTTCCCCAACCAGGCATTGAAAAATGGCCGAATGTTCGGAATCTACCGGATAAATACTGGTTCTGTGGTGAAAAGCCAATTTTTGAATCATCTCACCGGCAACCACTAAGGTTTCTTTATTGGCTAAAGCAATCGTTTTTCCGGATTTTATAGCATTTATTGTGGGTAGCAACCCGGAATATCCCACCATAGCTGTTAAAACAATATCAATGGTATCCATCTCCACTATTTGAGCTATAGCGTCTGAACCGGCATAGATTTTAACCGGAAAGTTATTTAGTGCATCAACCAGTTCGTTGTATTTGTTTTCATTTGCAATTACAATGGTATTAGGTTTAAATTTCTTGGTTTGTTCAATTAAAAGATGGGCATTGTTATTGGCTGTTAATACTTCAACCTCAAAATGCTCAGGATTTTGCTCAATAACATCTAAAGTTTGTGTTCCGATAGAACCTGTTGAACCAAGTATAGCAATTCTTTTTTTCATTAATAATTCCCGGAAATCTTTTTAAAATGCAACATAATCTTCAGGGTCTAAAGGAGTTCCATTGTGCCAAAGTTCAAAGTGTAAATGGGGTCCACTGGTTAATTCACCCGAATTGCCTATAATAGCAATTGCTTCACCTGCAGTAACATGATTACCAACTTTTTTTAATAACTCTGAATTATGTTTGTATATAGAAATAATATTATTTTCATGTTGAATTTGAATAACATATCCGGTTTCCAGGGTCCAGTTTGCCATAGTGATAACACCTTCTAATGCAGCAACAACAACCTTGTTCGAAGCGGCTACAATATCCGTCCCAAAGTGATTGATATTAGGATTAAATGAATTGGTTACTAATCCTTTAACCGGAGGAAAAAAATGAATACTGGAAAAGTCTGTTGTATTTGATGAATTGTTGAGAACCGAAAGGTTGTAAATTTCCTCCTGTTCAATTTGTTGCCTTAAGATAGAATCGTGTTCTGATCGGGAAAAAACTATCTCATCATATCGTAAGGTCGTATCTTGTGAGTTTTCGAAACTTTCTGGAACTCCACCACGGATAATCTGGTTAATACTGGCAAAATAACGATCGCGCATTTCCAGCTCATTTTCCAAAGAATCTAATTTATAAACATTGTTAATGATATTTCTACGCATATTTCCATCCGGGTAACCGGGGATAAACTCCCTGATTGGGGTAAAAGCAATTAATACTGTTACTCCGGCAATAAGGAATATTAATGCCGATCCTACGATTGAGAAAACGTTAAGTCTTGATAAACGCAAAAACCATACTTCTTCAAAAGTGTCGTCATTATAAATAATTAAACGATACTTATGTCTTAATTTATTGGCAATTCGTTTCTTTTTTTTCTTTACCATTTAAGAATCTGATATTTTATCCTGCAAATATATAAGTTTTTAAAGAAGAAACCATTTAAAAAAATAAATCTACGAAGATAGGTTAAACGAATAAAACTTTCGTTAGAAACAATAAGCTTTAGAAAGATGTAAAGAAAGTGGAAAAAAATTTGTTTTTTATGAATCATTGGTTAAATTTGCCACCGCAATTGAGTAGGAAACGTTCTTAAAAAAACATTAAAAATATATTGCGGGGTGGAGCAGTTGGTAGCTCGTTGGGCTCATAACCCAAAGGTCGTAAGTTCGAGTCTTACCCCCGCTACTTATAGCGCCTGTCACTTATGTGTCGGGCGCTTTTTTTTACTTAAAAAATTATAACTCAATCTCCAATATTACTAAATAGGTCGTTTGGTTTGGGCTAAAATTATTGTCGGTAATAAATAAAATATGTCTTCCGGTATGTGCGAGGGTCATTCCTTCGAAATTATAGCTTGGGTACCGGGTAAAGTTCTTTTCAATGGTACCAAAATCGATTAAGGTTTCAGGAGTCAAAAATTGGGTGCTGTCGGGTATCCTCTTTTTAAAAGCTAAGATGTTGCCGGCCGTTTGTAAGTTTACCTTATTTATAGTTACAATAGACTGGTTATTGGTCCATGCACGTTCCATAATCAGTAACATGGAGTCATTTAGTGTTAAAATTTCGCTTACCCCGTTATCTCCAGAAGGATTAACTAATGGATAAGCGTATTCATTAACTATTTTATCGTTTTCTATATCATACTCAAAAATACTGGTAAAGGATTTATCTTTTTGATTATACTTTTTTCGTTTATCTTTTTTAAATGGTCGTTCCAGTGCAAAATACAAACTTTTTTTGTCTGTAGACAAGGTCAATCCTTCATACCCGCTATTAACCCGCATAACATTTTTTAATGATGGAATTGCATCTATTTTCAGCATATGCCCTTCAGAGAATTTAAAAACGGAGGTGCTTGTATTTTGTTCGTCAGAAACAAAGAAATAAGATAAACTGTCAATTACACGAATTCCCTCTGCTTCAAACTTCAAATCATTAAAAACAAGGGTATCTGTTATTTGGTAATGGATAGTTTCTTTTTCAATATCAATTTTTAATGTATAAATTCGAAATGGAGGTTTGTCGGCCACTGTATAATAAATATTTTCGATCCCTGAATATTCTATTGCAGAAAGACCGCCAAAATCGGTATGCTTGTCAAAATTATTATTTGAATCCATGATTTTTACTAAAACAGGATCTTGTTTAATTTTCAGCTGTCCTGTTGCGGTAAATGTGGGAATCAATAAGAATAGAAGTAGCTGAAACAGAAGAACTTTAGTCATTGCTTTTTGGTTTTATAAATTAACCTAAATATAGTAAAATACATGCTGTATTTAAAATTATTATAATTTTGTTCATTTATTAAAGATAATACCATGAAAAATTATCAGGAAATCATTGAGGAGATATACCACGAGATTAAACCTTTAACCAAACAAGGAAAGGTTGCAGATTATATTCCTGCTCTGGCACGGGTTAACAGGGATAAACTTGGGATTTCTGTTTCTATGATTACCGGCGAAACCTATTGTGTAGGAGATGTGGAAGAAAAATTTTCCATTCAAAGCATTGCCAAAGTCTTTAGTTTGACGCTAGCCATGGCCAAACAGAATGAAAAAATTTGGAAACGGATTGGTCGTGAACCGTCTGGAAATGCTTTTAATTCACTGGTACAGCTTGAATACGAACATGGTATACCGAGAAATCCTTTTGTCAATGCAGGAGCATTGGTTGTAACCGATATCCTAATTAGTAATTTAGATAATGCATATACCGATTTTCTGGATTTTGTTCATAATCTCTGTGTATCCGCTGATATTGATTATAATGAAGAGGTTGCCCAATCAGAGAAAGAAACGGGGTTTACGAATGCAGCTATGGTGAACTTCCTGCGAAGTCATCACAATATTGAAAATGATGTCAATCAGGTTCTTGATGTATATTTTCATCACTGCTCCATTGATATGAATTTGAAAGAATTATCCCGGTCATTTTTGTATTTGACCAACCATGGAGTAATCCCCTGTAGTAACCAACGAATATTAAACCAAAGTCAGGCTAAGCGGATTAATGCTTTAATGCTTACCTGTGGCACGTACGATGAAGCAGGCGATTTTGCTTATTTAACCGGAATTCCTGCTAAGAGCGGGGTGGGTGGAGGTATCGCTGCCATTATTCCCAATAAGTTAAGTGTTGCTGTTTGGGGACCAGCACTAAATGAAAAGGGGAATTCACTAGCCGGAGTTAAAGCCCTTGAATTATTTACTACCAAAACGGGGATGTCCATATTTTAAAGATCTTAACTTTTAGATATAATCAGGTATTTACTTATAAAAAAGAGCTGCTGCCTACTAATATTTATTTATTCGTCAAAATTTGTTAACTTGTTCAACCTTTAAACGTTATAATTGATTGAATATAAATATGATTTGAATGGCTAAAAAAGGTACAATATTATTAATAATGGTTCTTTTTTTTACCTCTCTTTCGGCTCAAAACTGGAATGAAATTTATTACCTGGAGAATGAGGCAGAATATTTACTAGAAGAGAAAAATTTTGAGAAAGCGATTGAAAAGTATCAAAAGATATTAAAAGAAATACCTGATAATTCTTTTATTAAATTTAAGATAGGGCTTGTCTATTTAGAAATGGATAACCAACAGGAAAAAGCGATAACAATCCTCGAAGAAATAGTGGAAGATGTGTCTCCCGATTTTAATCCCCGCGATATTAGAGAAATAAGAGCTCCTCTTGAAGGATATTTGTATCTTGGGTTAGCCTATCATAAAAACAACAGATTAGATGATGCTAAAAAGATGTATATGAGGTATAAAGAGAGTATATCATCCGATCATTATAACTATCTGCTAGTTAATCAGTATATTGAGAGCTGCAACAATGCTCAGAAAATGATGAGTAACCCTGAACGTTTTCAAACCGATAATCTTGGAGATAAGGTAAATGATGATAATTCGAATTTTAATGCTGTTTTTTCGGGTGATGGGAATACTATGATTTATACTTCTTATACCAAAAACTATATAGATATTTTTCAATCCAAGAAAAATGGTGACCGTTGGAGCTCCCCAAAAAATATAACAAATCAGGTAAGCAAAAAATATTATCTTAAAACATCATCTTTGTCTTACGAAGGGGATGAGCTGTATTTAGCAACCGACGACCCTGAAGACAACGATATTTTTGTCAGTTATTTAGACGGCAGACAATGGACAAATGCTGACAAATTACACAAGACAATAAGCCACAGAAAAAGTAATGAAACGCATGCCAGTTTGTCGCCAGATGGGAGCACTTTATATTTTACAAGTAACCGTGACGGAGGATTTGGAGGATTGGATATTTACAAATCTACAAGAAATGAAAAAGGAAAATGGAGTGATGCTGAGAATCTGGGACCAAAAATAAACACCTCTTTTAATGAAGAAACACCTTTTGTGTCAGGTGACGGGAAGTATCTGTTTTTTAGCTCAGAAGGACATAATTCAATGGGAGGGTATGATGTTTTCTATATTAATTTATCCAATCCGGATAAAGTTATAAATAGGGGATATCCTGTGAATACCACTTCCGATGATTTATTTTTTGTTCCGACCGACTCTCTAAGCTCAGGATATATGGCAAGAGTTGAAGATGACAGTCGGGGGAGAAAAGATATTTACAAGATTAACATTCTACCGGATATCTTTTTGCAAGGAGAAATTTATAATTTAGCAGATGGCGCTATTATTGAAAATGAAGATGTTAAAATAATACTAACAGACAAGGAAAGAGAAACTATAGTTCAATCGCAAGATGTTGATAAAGGCAATTTTAGTATAAAAACTTCCCCGGGGATTTATACAATTTCAATTACAAATGATGATTTTGAAACTTATGAAAAAGAAATTATTATTCCGGATGATTATGATAATGAACTATTAGCACTGAATATCGAGTTACAGCCAAAAATGGCAGAGAAAGATCTTATAGCTGAAGAAATAGCGGATTCTGCCAAGACTGGCGAAATGACTGATTATTTAGCTATGGAAGAGACTAAAGCAGAGGAAGAACCAGTTAAACACTCAGAAGTAATTAAAGAGAAAGAAATAGAAGAGCCGATTGAGCTTCCTGAACGAACGACAGAAAAAAAATTCGCACAGAGAGAACAAATTGTTTCTGAAGATTCTGTATCGCCTTCAAGTGATGTTTTAACCGATAATAAAGTGTTAGCTAACGAGCCAAGGACAAACTTACCGATAGGTACTAAAACTTTTTCTGTTCAGCTTATGGCATTAAAAACACCGGTTAAGTTGAGTTATTTTAAGGATATTAAAAATATTACCTTAACGAAATACCCGGATGGTTTTTACCGCTATACTGTTGGTCTTTCTACTAGTTATGAAAAAGTTCAAAAGCTTCAATTAAATATTCATAAGCTTGGTTATAAAGATGCGTTTATAAAAAAGACTAACTTTTCTGCAAATTATACGATTCAACTTATGGCTTTAATAATACCGGTTGATTTAACTTATTTTAAAAATCTGCCAATGGTTTCTGTTCGTAAAGGGCCGGATGATTTTTATCGATATACTACCGGACATTATGGGTCATACAGTGAGGCAGAAGTAGCGCTTAATAATTTAAATAAGATAGGATATGACGGTGCTTTTATAAAAAGAATAAGTAATGATAATAAGCTAATGGTTGAAAATTAGTGATTAAAAAAATAATAGAAGATTCCTATTCGTCTTTTTCAAGCAGTTCAAAATCTTTTTCATGTCCGTTTCTTTTAATGGTTTCCCAGTATTTTTGGGATATTTCACCCACTTTACCTGTAATACGATTTTTAACTTTTAAACGTTGCTGAGACTTAACATTTAATTCAGTCTGGATAAATTCAAAGGGTATATCTAGAATTGATTTCAGATCCTGTCCGACTTCTAAAGCCGATTCGTCGCCCTCTTCGTAAGTATAAGTTACTTTCATATCATACCCTTCCTGGTATTTGTTATCAAGCGTTTTAAGCAAATCGCTCAGGTGTTTGGTAGAACAACTATTAATGTAAGATAAAGACAAATTTATTTGGGTGAATGTTGCAGGATTTTTAAGGTATCTTAAGATCCAGTTATCTATGGGGTTAAAAAAAATCAGGACATTTTCAGGCATTAATCTTCCGGAAATTTCAATCAATCCTTTTTCTAAATGGACATAAGGAGTATCTAGTTGTTGTTCTACAGTAAGACTCATGAATAATTTGATTTGCAATATTTATATTTTTACGTAATTTTTAAAGATAAAGTTTCTCCTTCCAAAATACAAAATATGGACTGTAGAATGTAGTGGAGGATTAAATTTTTAATCCTGAAAACCGTTCTTGAAGGTTTAATGATTCAAGATAGATAATCCCTTTCCTTAACAAGTCGAAATATAGGGCTAAGTAGAGAATCCCACAGCCAACCCACATCATAAAAATATTATACCAAATGGTTTCTATCTTAACTTGATTAATAATTTTTATCGGCGCATAAAAATGTGCTCTGCCAATGTTTGATGTTGGATTCATAAAAACAGGGTCTTTTTTCTGAATTAAGGCATCATGGGTTTCATAAATTTTATTAATCTCATTCCGGTTAAGTAAGATGTCGGCTAAATCTTTGTTATAATATTTTTGCTTAAAGTTAACAAACCCATCTTTTCCAAGTTGTTTTACCAGTTTATTATAAGTACTGTCTTTTCGTTCATTGGCTTTTTCCATTTCATTTAGCAAGTTCATCTCAATATAATACAGGTATCCGTAGGCATGCTCCATGACATCTTCATTAAAATCCTTATGATTAAGCATTTGAATATATTCAAATGGGGGGAGATTGGTTTCTCTAATCATATTTATCATTTCGTTCGAAACGATTTTTAAATCCCTCACGAATGCAGCTGAATCCATTCTGCTATCTTTTCTGCGCATGCACAATTCAAGCTTATTCCTTAGCCGGGGAATTAAAAAAGATGTTTTATAATCGGTGGTACTAATTATTTGTTCATCCTCATAAAAGTTTTTTTCAAATTTATTATTTTTAAACTGGTGTACAGTTAATGCTTCGTAAGCCCACCGTGTAGTCATCAGGTTACCAATAAAAGGAACATATTTTTCGGATGAAATGCTTTTATGCAGATCATCGAAATGGATCATAGCACCACCCAGTAAAAGTTGTGGTACTAAAATTAACGGGATGAGAATATAAATCGCTATTACGGAGTCTAGTCCTGATGAAATATTTAATCCGATGAGATTTCCCATACAGGCTGCTGAAAAAAGAATAAGCCAGAAAGGAAGTAACATTCCTTCTATTTCGAGAATTGCATTACCAATTAATGCATATAAAAAGGTTTGAAGAGCGGATAAAGCAAAAAGGAAAACGATTTTTGAGTTAATGTAGCTAAACCAGCTTAAACGTAGAAATGACTCCCGTTCAAGGATTTTGCGGTCTTTAATAATTTCTTCGGCACTAACGGTAAGTCCCAGAAATAGAGCCACAACAACAGCCATAAATAAAAATACAGGGAGATTTTTATTCTCGCCAAAAATATATCCGTTAGGAGTTATGTATTTAGTGAAGTATCCTAAAATTAAAGCTAAAAGGGGAGCTTCCAGCAGGTTAATAATAAGGTATTGTTTATTGGTTAATTTAGACAAAAGATTTCGCAAACTAAATACCTTGAATTGTTTCAGAAAATTAGGTACTTTAAACTCCGAGTCGGGTAATCTTATATCTTCAGATTTAGGATCAATTTTTTTCTCAATATTTTCCTGATATCTAAAATACCAGGTTTCAGGTTTTATTTTTCGTTCATGTGTTTCTTTACCATATTCATCAATTTTTTTCTCTTCAACAATTTTTAATATCAAGTCTGGATTGATTGTTCCACAGCAGGAGCATTCGCTTTCGGCAGCATTAACCAATGACGTAATGGTTTTGAAATAAACAATGGCATCAACCGGATTTCCCTGGTAGATTGGGTATCCTCCTTTATCCAACACCCATAGTTTGTCGAAAAGTTTAAAAATTTCAGATGATGGCTGATGAATATTTGCAATAACCAGTTTACCTTTGTGGGCTTGTTGTTTAAGAAGGTTCATTACTTTCTCAGAATCCATGGAAGAAAGGCCGGATGTAGGTTCATCAACAAACAGCAGAATGGGTTCGCGCATGAGCTCCAACCCGATGTTTAATCGTTTACGTTGTCCACCACTAATAAATTTATTTAAAGGGTTGCCTACGCGCAAATCTTTAACTTCAAATAAATCAAGGTCAAAGAGAACTGAGTTTACTTTTTCAATAATCTGGTCGTCAGTATAATCACTAAAACATAACTGAGCGTTATAATATAAGTTTTCAAAAACAGTAAGTTCTTCAAAAAGCAGATCGTCCTGGGGTACAAAACCAATAATTCCGGTTAAAGAAGTACTTCCTGAATGAACATTATAGCCATTAATTTTTACTTTTCCATGGGTAGGTTTTAGTTTTCCGCTCAACAAATTTAGAAGCGTAGATTTTCCTACGCCGCTACCACCCATAATTGCAATCATTTGTCCGGATTGTTCGGAGAAGTTGAATTTTTGGATTCCGTTTTTACTGTTTTTAAAATGAAACTCTACCTCATTGGCCGAAAAAGTAATGTGGTTTTTTTCTGCATCACGAATAAAATAAGCAGCTATATCGTAATAATAAATCGATTCAATATTTGGACCTTTGATAATTGATCCTTTCTTAAAAAAATAAGTACGCCCGGCAATAATTTTTTTACCATCGATAAAAAGATTAAGTTCCCCGGAATATCGAAAAATGAAAGATTCTATGGATTGAATATACAATACTATAATTTGACCATATAAATTTTGCCTGTATAAATGTTTGTACCTGGGCTCGGCTTTTGTGTTTTTTTTCTTCATTATCCAGGCCAGATTATCCGACCATTCGATAATCTGGTTGTCAATAACCAGCACATTTTCTTTATCTAGTTTTTTCGGATTCCCATCGAATATAAATGTTTTGAAGTTATTAAATTCATTTTCTGATAAACTGAATGACCGTGCGACAGTTTTTATAAATTCAAATTCTTCATCGGTAACAATATGGTCTTCATAAACAAATTCAAGAAGCTGAAGAAATACAATCACCCGTTCGTTTCTCAATAATCCATTTTTTATTTGACGGCACACATTTGATATTTGAAAAGAAATAAGCGAGTTATTATCTTTTAAGTCTTTCACATCATCGGCATCTAACTCCCGCTGATAAAATTCATGATAATTGTCAAATAATTTTAAATATTCTTGAATTAACTTACTATTTAAGTAACGGGCGAGGTAACTTTCAACAATTCTACGCCCTTTATCACTAACGCCATCTTTATTAACATTAGCCACAATGGCAAATAAGTGAATTAATGCATTTAATATCGATTCGCTCATGAAATTCTTATTTAGGAGCAAAATTTAAGAAATTATCTAAAATAAAAAAAGCTCATGAGTATATTCCCCACGAGCTTTTGGGTTTAATTATTTTGGTTTTATGAGACAATTTGTGTTCGTAAAATATTTGTTTCTTCAATAATTTGATTTAATTGTTTTTCTGTAATTCCTGTATCATCGATATTGTCATAAACCTTTTTAATGGGATTAAGATCCTGCATTAATTGTTGGATGGTTTGATGGTCTTTATGCTTTGTGAGTAATTCGAATAGTTTATTTAACGAAGATTTTTGCTCCATGATGATTTTAACGAAATCAGGGTTATTATAAACTACTTCTGTAATATTGCAGGAAATATACATTGCTTCAACCCAGCTGCCCGTTAAAACAAGTAACGAAAGATCTTCTTTATTGTTTTTAACAAGGTACTCATATGTGTCATAAAAAGAGTTCGTTATTAATTCAATTAGTTCATCTTTATTATTAATATTTGCTTCTACTTCATCAATAAATCTTCGATTAAAAGCACTGGTAATTCCCAGCTCTTTAATTAAGTATTCGGATGCTTCCATGTAATTCATTACATCCTGTTTCATTTGGTATGTACTGGCATAACTTAGATCTGCACTATAAACACCTAAATTAAGTGCCTGATCTTTATCTGTAAAATATTTATTAACATTTTCTTTTTCATTAGTAATGCCAATAATATAGCTGGCTTCAATTTCATTTATCATTTCAGTAACTTCAAATGCAGTTGGCAATGGATATACCACTTCGCGAATTGTTTCTTCTACTTCTTCACGTTCCAATTTACGGTCTTTTGTACTGTCTGCAGTTTTGCTCTTTTCTCCTTTACAGTTGACTAAAGTAAGTATAATTACTCCGGACAATATCAGGAGGGATACTTTTTGTACAAATGGTTTTAGTGTTTTCATGGGCTATGTATTTTTGTTGATTTTTAATTTGTTTGCTAATAATGTTTTTAAAGAGTAATGTAATATTATATCTTTTAACTAAAATTTATCTCAAATTTATAATAATTTTCTGAATTTGAAACCCAGAATCTCTATTCTCTTTGCAATAAATCCAAATAAAATCGTAGAAAAAAAAGTTATAGAACCATAAACCACTGAAACCATTGCTATATCATTATTGTTTAGTAATGATTTAGCGACAAAAATCCCGATAATACTGTTTTTTAAACCGACCTCAATGCTTAGGGTAAAATTATTTTTCCCCCCGAGCCTTAAATATCGGGCAAAAAGATAAACTGCGGTCATTGAAACAAAATTAAGCAATAAGGCCCAGGGAATAAGGCCCAGATTTTTGCTCAGATTATTATTATTAGCTTTATTATCGAAAAAAATAATTCCTATAAATGCAAACAATAGAATTAGCGGAAGGATTATTTTTAATGGCTTTTCGGCTTTTATGGCTAATCTGAAATGATAATATCTGATGAGCATTCCTATAAATGTAGGAATCAGGATGGTTACTAAAATATCAAAGATAGTATCGAGAAAGGGTAAATGAATATTGCGTTCAACCCCAATAAAAATAGTTAATCCCAGGTTAACAATTAAGGGAAGTGTAACTAAAATAATAAGACTGTTTATTGCTGTTAGAGAGATGGATAAAGCAAGATTTCCCCGAAGCATGTGGGTAATAAGATTCGTTGCGGAACCTCCGGCACAAGCCGTAATAAGAATAAAACCTACTTTGGTGTATGGATCAAGATGAGTAAATCCAAAGAGCAGAAAAGTTACTAATGGCAATAAAATTACCTGGCTAAATATTCCGGCTAAAATGGGCCTGGGGTATCGTATAACATTGGTAAAATCCCGCTGGTCAAGGGATAATCCCATCCCCATCATTATAATGGCTAATGAGGCCGGTAAAACATATGTAGAAAAAAATGCTTCCATTTAAGCAACGAAGTTAACTAAGAATAACTAAATATTAAAATTCTTAGGGGTTTACCTTAAAACAAAAAAAGGAGGAATAATTAGTATCCCTCCCGGTAAAATCAGAACTCCCAAAATTATTTTTGAGTGTTTTTATCTTTAATGGTACAGCCAATGGCTTTTGTAAAATCAGGATTTGGTTTTTTCCCTTTTAAAAGAGCAGTAACTGCATCGTTTAAATATTTCGTTTCAACAGCCGACGCATCTTTGTAATTATCATCAATGGTTCCGATATAGGAAACAATAAAGTTGCCATTTTCTTTATTTAAGAGGTAAACGTGTGGAGTTCTTTTAGCTCCGTACATCTTATAAACCTCTTGTGTTTTGTCCAGAAGGTATGGAAACGGGAAGTTTTTTTCCCGAGCTCTAACCTTCATCTTTTCGAAAGAATCCTCAGGGACTAATTCAGAATCATTAGGGTTAATCGCAATTACAGGGTATCCTTTGGATCTGAATTTTTTATCTATTTCAATAATTCGATCTTCGTAAGCTACAGCATATGGGCAATGATTACAAGTGAAAATTACAATCGCACCGTTTTCTGCGGGAGCATAATTAAAGAGTGATATATACTCTCCATCTACGTTTTTAAGGTTAAAATTTTCTGCATTATCTCCTACAGAATAACCCTGGCTTAATGCCGGAGAAAATGATGCCAATATGAAAAAGCTTAAAATTACAATTTTTTTCATGATACTTTTTTTAAGTTAAACAATGGTTTTATTATTTATTAATGATTTGATGTAATGTTGATTCCAATTCTTCGAAAGTAAAAGATTGTTCGTGAAAAACACGATTGTTTTTATTGTATATTAAAGTTGCAGGAATAGCTCCCGACCAGTCTTTGCTAACTTTGTCAATCCAGGAGTTACTATTCGGATCATCTAAAATAATGATGGTTGGTTTTATTTTATGTGCTTGAGCAAAACGTTCAATCTTAGCTTGTAAATTCTTACCAAAGTCGAGACTTACTAAAATTATTTTTATTTTTCTATCTTTATATTTCTCATGGAGCTCATTAAATGCCGGCATTTCTTTTACACAAGGGCTGCACCAGGTAGCCCAGAAGTTAACGATATAAGTAGTATCATTTTGTTTTTCAAGAACAGGGCTAAAGCTTTCAAAATTGTAAACAGGATACTTTTGGGCAAATAAGGAAAAAGATGCAATAGAAAGAAAAAGAATCAAAAATATAGTTTTTAATTGGCTCAACATGATTTTTATAACTTTATAACATCTAACATATGATATTAGAAAATTGTTTACCAAAACCAGGTCTTAATTTAATTTTGACTTTTCTAAGATGAACGGAAATTAAACTTTTCGAATCCAATTATAGTCTAAATATTTAGTTTGTACTTTTTTAATGAAACATAAACCCTTACTATGATGAGATTTTTTAACCAGCAGATTTTAAAATGGACTGTTGTGATGACCTGGGTCATCTCAATAAGTGTATTAAACACAAGTTTTGTAAAAGCTCAGAATATTCCTGCTCCAACCGACCATTTTGGTTTTTATCCGGGGACCGATAAAATGCTTTTCAATTACGAAAGTCTAATTTCTTATCTTAAGAAACTGGACGAAGCATCGGATAATGTTACTATGCAGAAGATAGGCCTTTCGCCTATGGGAAAACCGATGTATGTGATGCTTATTTCTTCGGCTAAAAACATTCAAAATCTTGATAAATTAAAAGAGATAAATAAAGAACTTGCGCTAAATCCACATTTGACAGCTAAAGAACAACAAGAATATATCCATCAGGGGAAAGTGTTTTTTCTTTTTACTTTATCCATGCACTCAAATGAAGTTGCCCCATCTCAGGCATTACCTTTAATTGCTTATGAGTTAATTACATCTACCGATGATGACATTAAAAAACAACTAAATGATGTTGTTTATATGGTGGTTCCAAATCATAATCCCGACGGGATGAATATGATTGTTAATCACTACAACAAATACAAGGATACAAAATACGATGGGTCATCCATGCCGGGTGTTTATCATAAATATGTAGGACACGATAATAATCGTGATTTTGTAGCGCTTACCCAAAGTGATACCAGAGCCATATCCAGATTTTACAGTAAAGAGTGGTTTCCACAGGTGATGGTCGAAAAACATCAGATGGGTTCAACCGGACCACGATATTATGTTGCTCCTCCACATGACCCTATTGCCGAAAATATTGATGCTGGAATTTGGAACTGGATGAAAATTTTTGGTTCGAGAACAGTAACCAAAATGACTGAGGAAGGATTGGCAGGGGTTACCCACAGTTATCTTTTTGATGATTATTGGCCGGGATCTACAGAAACCTGTATCTGGAAAAACGTAATTGGAATGCTTACCGAAGCTGCGAGTGTTAAATATGCTACACCTATTTATATTGAACCTAATGAGCTGCAAGCCAGAGGAAAAGGAATAAGCGAATATAAAAAGAGCATAAATATGCCCGATCCATGGGAAGGTGGTTGGTGGCGATTAAGTGATCTGATGAAATATGAAATTTCATCGACTAAAGCATACCTCGAAACGGCTTCCATTCATAAAAATGAGATATTGAAGTTTAGAAATGATTTATGTAAGAAGGAAGTTGAGAAAGGAAAGAATGAGCCTCCCTATTTTTATGTTTTCCCAAAAGATCAACACGACCAAAGTGAATTAGTCCATTTGGTTAATCTTTTAAATGAGCATGGCATAAATGTTTATGAATTAAATAAAAATATTATTGTTGATCAAACAGCATTTAATAAAGGCGATATTATTATTCCATTAGCCCAGCCATTCAGAGCTTTTATAAAAGAGATGCTTGAATCGCAGATATTTCCTGCCAGGCATTATACTCCAGGTGGAGAGATGATTAAACCTTATGATATTACTTCATGGTCTTTGCCTTTGCACAAAGGGGTTAAGGTTTTTGAAATCAATCAAAAGAAAGCACTTTTTGAAAATTCATATCAATTAGTTGATACTCCCTATAATTTATTTGAACCCTCAAATAAGGAGTTTAATGCTGTCTTACTTACCGCAAATCATAACAATAGTTATCAGGCTGTTTTTGCGGCTTTAAAAAATGGCAATAAGGTGGAGCAAATACTCGAAAATTACGAGCAAAATGGCATCAAAGCACCTAAGGGAAGTTTTATTGTTTATACTTCGAAGAATGATGATCCCGTGTTTAACCAACTAAACTTTTCTCCTGAATATTTAGATTACGAGCTAAATGTAAAAACAAAGGCGGTTAATTTGCCAAGAATTGCTTTAATAGAAAGTTATTTTCATCCCATGGATGCCGGATGGACGAGATATGTATTCGACACATATAATATTCCTTTTACCGTGTTAAATCCTGATGAAATTAAAGATGTAAAGCTTAGTAAAGATTTTGATGTAATTGTAATACCCGATGAACAAAAATCAGTATTAGTGGATGGAAAGTATAAATCAGAGAACAGACAGTATTTTATGAAATATCCACCAGAATACCTTAAGGGCATGGAAAAGGAAGGTTATGAAAAATTGCTTGAATTTATCCATGATGGAGGTAAAGCCATTGCATGGAGAAGTGCAACGGAGTTGTTTAGTGGTATGCAAAGTATTGATCTGGATAAAAATATAAAGGAAGATTTTGAGTTTCCGGTAAAAGATATTTCGAGTGGCTTGATAAAAGCAGGCTTTTCCTCACCGGGTTCGTTATTAAAGGTACAATTAGACACCGATCATCCCATAACCTATGGAATGCCCGAAGAGGTTGGAGTGTTTCATCGTAGCAGTCCTGTTTTTACTACCTGGCAACCTTATTTTGATGTAGACCGAAGAGTGATTGGGACATTTCCGGAAAGAAATATTTTAATGAGCGGATATGCTGATAATGAAGAAAAAGTGGGGAATAAATCATCGATTGTATGGCTAAAGAAAGGAAAAGGGCAGGTTGTGCTGTTTAGTTTTAATCCTCAGTTCAGGGCATCTACTCCGGTAACCTATAAACTTTTATTTAATTCAATACTGTTATAACCTTAATCAGCAACAAATATTTTTTTACTGCAAGGGTAATAATCCTTGCAGTTTTTTTTTATAAAAAAGTCTATCTCCTGATTATTTTATTGTATGTAAAATTTACTCTTATGATTTTCCAGGAACATTTTTGGGATATAGATGTTATAATACTATCATAACAACTGATTTGAGGAAATACATGTTTTTTTATTTTCTATTTACTAAGATATTTAAAATATAAATCTTTAAAAAGGAGGAAAAATGGCTTTTACATTACAAATTGGTGAAAAAGCACCTGAATTTAATTTACCGGCAACCAATGGTAAAAATTATAAATTGTCTGATTTTACTGAAGACACGATAGTCATTTTTTTTACTTGTAATCATTGTCCATATGTTTTGGGTTCGGATGAGATTACCCGTAAAACGGCAGAAAAATATAAAAGCCAGGGAGTTCAATTTATAGGAATTAACTCAAACAGCAAAAATACCTATCCGGAAGATAGTTTTCCGAATATGGTAAAGCGTATGGAGCAGTACAATTTCCCATGGATTTATCTGTATGATGAATCGCAAGAGATTGCCGAGGATTATGGAGCGTTAAGAACACCACATTTTTTTGTCTTTGATAAAAGCAGGAAGTTGATTTATACCGGCCGTGCTATCGACAACCCTAAAGATCCTTCGAAAATGACCATTAACGATTTAGAAAGAGCGTTGGACGAACATTTGGCTGGTAAAGAAATCTCTGTTCAGGTAACTAATCCAATAGGTTGTAATGTAAAGTGGGAAGGTAAAGACGCTCACTGGATGCCTGCTGATGCATGCGATCTAGTTTAACGAAACCGCTCCTTTTACTTTATTTTTTTTATTTTTTTGATTGCCTTCAATATATTGGTCAATCCTACTCAGGTCTTCCAAGACTTCTATTTTTGAGATTTCATTGGTTGAGATAGAATAAATAATTTCAATAAAAAAATCATCAATTGTATAAAGATTGTTAAGATCATCCCCTTTCTTTATTTGCGTAATATGTTTCCCTTCAGTTATGATAGCCAATCCTTGTTCAGCAAGCGACATATTATTGAATTCTTTTTTTGTCATATTTAATGTTTTATTCAATATATTATTTGTTATTCTAATATAGAACAAAGAAATTTTATTATTGTTCTATTATCAATACTACAAAAGTTTTTTCCTTTTATGGGTAAAGGGCTTGGTAATTGTTATGCAAAATTACACTTCAACTCCTTCAAGTTGCGCAAGTATTTGATATGCTTCCTCTGCCGAATCTCCACAAACCAGCTTTTCAGGCTTAAACCCTGAACATATAAGAGGCCTTTCCGGCGAGTCAAATATTTTGCAATTCATATTGCTGTCCAGGTGTATACAACGCACCCCTGCAGGCTTGCCACCGGTCATTCCGGGGATAGACGAAGAAATAGACGGGTAAATACAACAAGCTCCACACCCTTTACGACACTCCATAATTTTTCAATTTGGATGCAATAATACAAATTTCTAAAGGGTGAATCTAATAATTTTTGAACCAAAAGTTACAATCCCCTGTTAAGCAACAATTATTACGAATTTTATTTAATAACTTTATACGATCTTTTAATTTAAAATTTTATGGAATTTAGCGAACCTTTAATACATGGCCGTTTAATCAAACGATATAAACGATTTTTAGCTGATGTTCAATTGGATAATGGAGAAATTATTACTGCCCATTGCACGAATTCGGGCTCTATGAAAAGTTGTTTGGAAGAAAATGCCGAAGTGTATTTGTCACCGGTAAATGACCCTAAACGAAAAACGCAATTTACATGGGAGATGATAAAAATTAACAATCATTGGGTGGGGATCAATACAAATAATCCTAATCGGCTGGCATTTGAGGCTATAAGTCAGGAAAGAATTGAAATACTTAGAGGATATACCGAAGTTTCGCGCGAAGTAAAATTTAGTGACAGCCGATTTGATGTAATGGCTAAAAATAGCGTGGAAACCTGTTTTGTCGAAGTTAAAAATGTTACGTTTAAAGAAGGAAAATATGCCCTGTTTCCCGATGCAGTGACAACAAGAGGGAAGAAACATCTTGAAACATTAATCAAGGTAAAAGAAGAGGGGATGCGTGCTGTGATGCTTTATATTATTCAACGAATGGATGTGGAGGTTTTTGCTCCTGCAAAAGACATCGATCCCGACTACGCTAAAACACTTAAAAAGGCATATCATAATGGTGTTGAAATAATTCCTTTACAGGCTCAGGTAACACCCAGAAATATTGAGATTGTTGGTGAATTGCCGTTTGAAATCTAAAATTGCTTAAACAAATACAAAAAATCCCTTAGTGCAAAGCATTAAGGGATTTTTACTGAGGTCGGTGGCGGATTCGAACCGCCGTACGTGGTTTTGCAGACCAGTGCCTAGCCACTCGGCCAACCGACCGTTATCGGATTGCAAAAATAGAAAAATTTTCCTGAATACTCAAAAAAACCTTTCTATTATTTATTACCGGCTTAGTGTAACGCTTACTCTTTCCATCTTACCTCCCATGGGAGGATTCATCTTTGAAACTTTAACCGTAGCTTTCTTTATGGTATGGAAATGATGATATAATGCATCTAATACCCTACCTGCAATATGTTCCAGTAAATGCGATTTAGTTTGCATTTGTTCTTTCACCAGGTTATAGGCTGCCTGATAATTCAATGCATCTTTTAAATCGTCTGATTTGGCAGGAACCTGCATATCTGTTTCAATCGTTAAATCAACCAGAAAGCGGTTACCTACAATTTGCTCTTCTTTAAAATGCCCGTGATAGGCATAAAACTCCATGTTTTCTATCTGAATCAATCCCATGGTAATCATTTTTAAAATTTTTCAAATTTAAATCTATAAATCGGGTTTTACATATTTTTAAAACATTTTATACAGCATTGAATAAAATCATTTACTTTTGTAAGATTGTAGGGATAGATAATTAATGACCGAAATAAAATATATTTTTTCATGAATACCGAAAACAAAGAAACAGAAGGACGTAAATCATTAAACTTTATCGAAAGTATAGTTGAGGAAGATTTAAAAAACAATAAAAACAATGGAATTGTCTGTACCCGGTTTCCGCCCGAACCCAACGGGTATTTACATATCGGGCATGCCAAATCCATTTGTTTAAATTTCGGTCTTGCCCAGAAATATAATGGAAAAACAAACCTGCGGTTCGACGATACCAATCCCGAAAAGGAGGAAGTAGAATATGTTGATTCCATTAAAGAGGATGTACGTTGGTTAGGATTTGAATGGGAAGGTGAAGCTCGTTTTGCTTCCGATTATTTTGATCAGCTTTACGAATGGGCTGTAAAATTGATTAAGGATGGAAATGCTTATGTTGATGATCAAACCCCTGAAATTATAGGTAAGCAACGAGGTACTCCAACGCAGCCTGGGGTTGAAAGCCCACACCGGAATCGTCCTGTTGCAGAAAGTCTCGATCTTTTTACGCGCATGAAAAATGGTGAATTTAAAAGTGGCGAAAGAGTTTTACGTGCCAAAATTGATATGGCATCACCCAATATGCATATGCGCGATCCGATTATGTATAGAATTCTGCATAAAGAACATCACCGTACGGCTGATAAATGGTGTATTTATCCGATGTATGATTTTGCTCACGGCCAGTCGGATTATATTGAAGGAATTACACATTCTGTTTGTACGTTGGAGTTTGAAGTACACCGGCCTTTGTACGAATGGTTTTTAAATCATTTGTATACCGAAGGAACCATAAGGCCCAGACAGATTGAATTTGCAAGGCTCAATTTAAGTTACACCATCATGAGTAAACGAAAGTTGCTTGAACTGGTACAGAAAGAGATTGTTAGCGGATGGGATGACCCGCGTATGCCAACCATTTCAGGTTTGCGACGAAGAGGGTTTACACCCGAATCTATTCGCAAATTTGCCGATACTATTGGTGTAGCCAAGCGCGACAATGTAATTGATGTAGCTTTACTTGAACATAGCTTGCGGGATGATCTGAACAAGAAAGCTCCTCGTGTAATGGCTGTTTTAAATCCGTTGAAAATTGTGATTACTAATTATCCTGAAGATAGGGAAGAATATGTAACCATTGACAATAATCCTGAAGATGAAAGTATGGGAATCCGAGAAATGCCGTTTTCGCGAGAGATTTATATTGAACAGGATGATTTTATGGAGGATGCCCCTAAAAAATTCTTCCGTCTGGCTCCCGGGAAAGAAGTACGCTTAAAAGCGGCATATATTATTAAATGCGAAGAAGTAATTAAAGACTCCGGAGGAAATATTACAGCGTTGCATTGTACGTATGATCCTGAATCGAAAAGCGGTAGCGGAACCGAAGCAAGTAAACGCAAGGTAAAAGGAACATTACACTGGGTGTCGGCAAAACATGCTTTGTCGGCAGAAGTAAGGCTGTACGATCGCTTGTTTAGTGATCCTGACCCTTCGGGACATAAAGACAAAGACTTTAAGGAATTTATCAACCCCAAATCATTAAAAATTTTAACAAACTGTAAAATTGAACCCGGATTGAAAGATGCAAAACCGGAATCGAAATATCAGTTCCAGCGATTAGGATATTTTTGTGTGGATAAAAAAGATGCACAACCCGAGAAGTTGGTTTTTAACCGGACCGTTCCGTTAAAAGATTCGTGGAGTAAGAAGAATAAGTAATATATTAAGTCATACTTAGTCAAACATAGTGTGACAGGTTCAATGTGAAAAGTTAATTAGAAAGTTGTCATCCTGAGCAAGTCGAAGGATGAACAACTTTTTTTACCCAAATACTTTTTTCAAAATATCGTTAACCCTTGCTACAGGGTCTTTGCGGATTTGCTTTTCTTCTTCAGCTATTTTTATAAATAAGCCATCTAATGCCTTTTGGGTAAGATAATCTTCCAATTGGATATTTACAGGTTTGTAACCTCCAATTTGTCCCACCATTGAGTTGGCAAAGTTGTTCCAGGCACCGGTTAAGTTATTCCATGTTTCCGCTGCAGAGATATTCCCCACTAAGTTTTTATTGACTGAAGACTTAATTTTAGGTTGATATAAGGTATATAGCTGCTGGTAGGTCGTTTTTCTCAGATAATGGGTGGCAGCGGTATCTGCACCATTTAAAATGCCCAAAGCATCTGAAATAGTCATGGATGTGATACTTTGTTTAAAAACAGGTGCTGCTTCCTTTGAGGCATCCTCGGCAGCACGGTTAATACTTAAAATTACTTTATCAGTTAGTTGTTCACCACCCGGAATTTTATTCACATTTTCGAGGATCACATTTGCCTCTTCAGGGAGTAAAATTTTCAGGGCCTCATTTTTATAATATCCGTTTACCTTTGATAGTTGGTGCACGGCGGTATCTGTACCAACGCGTAATGCTTCTTTGAGGCCTTTGGCAATGTCTGATTTTGTAAGTGTAGCGCTACTCTCTGTTGAAGAAAGGACTTTTGCCGCCTGCTCTAATTCTGCGCAGGATAATAAGGATAACAACACGAAGTAAATGACTGTTTTTTTCATCGGTAAAAAATTTTGGATGTGTTTACAACAAATTTAATTAAAAATCAAACAATCCGTTAACCGATAGATATTTTTCTCCTGTATCATAAGCAATAGTTAATATTTTCGAACCTTTTGGGATATTCTGTAAATATTGGTTTATGGCAGCAAGCGATGCTCCTGTTGAAATCCCTGCAAATAATCCTTCCATTTTTGCTGCTTTTTGAGCAAATATGAAAGCATCATCGTGTATTACACGTATCGTACCATCCAGAATATTCATATTTAAATTTTTGGGTATAAATCCGGCACCAATACCTTGAATTTTATGTGCTCCGGGTTTGTACCACGAATAACCTGAGAATTTTCCGGCTCCACAGCATATACTTTTAAATTCTTGTATTTGGTTTTTAGCACTTCTCCAATACCCGTAATATGACCACCACTGCCTACACCGGTAATAAAATAATCAAATCCTTCGGGGAAATCATAAAAAATTTCAAGAGCGCTTGTTTTACGGTGTATTTCAGGATTTGAACGATTTTCAAATTGCATTGGTATCCATGCATCGGTGATTTCATGACTTAGTTTAGCAGCCTTTTGTATAGAGCCTTTCATCCCGTCTTCTTTCGGAGTTAAAACAATTTCGGCTCCATAAGCTGCCATAATCTGAACCCGTTCTTTCGACATGGATTCGGGCATAACCAATATTAATCGGTAACCTTTAACAGCAGCAACAACGGCCAGGCCTATCCCTGTATTACCGGAGGTAGGTTCTATTATTGTACTTCCCTCTTTTAATGTCCCCATTTGCTCGGCATTTTCAACCATAGCCAAAGCAATGCGATCTTTTATACTACCTCCCGGATTGTCTTTTTCTAATTTAATCCACACTTCGTGATGAGGGAATAGCTTTTTTAATCTTAAATGGGGTGTATGCCCTATGGTTTGTAAGATATTTTCAACTCTCATAATCAACTTACTTTAAATGACAAAATTGATGGGTTCGTTTACGTTTTCATTATGTACTTTAATTTCACTTACATTATAAACAACAGAACGGGGGGCGACACTTTTAGTTAACCAAACATTTCCGCCAATGACACTATTGTGCCCGATTACTGTTTTTCCTCCTAAAATAGTTGAACCACTATAAATAATTACATTATCTTCAATGGTGGGATGTCTTTTAGTTTTTGCTTCGCTTTTTTTAACATTTAATGCACCGATGGTAACCCCCTGATAAATTTTAACATTATTTCCTATATCAGATGTTTCACCAATAACAACACCCGTCCCATGATCGATAAAAAACGACTTCCCTATTTTTGCTCCAGCATGAATATCAATTCCCGTATTTGTATGTGCATATTCAGACATTAGCCTGGGAAGAACTGGCACACTCAATTCATATAAAGGGTGTGCTAACCGATAGGTCATGATGGCCTGAAAGCCCGGATATGCTGAAATAACTTCTTCTAAAGAATAGGCTGCCGGGTCAAATTTCTGAATGGCTTTGGCATCTGAAATTAACTGATCGTATATAGAAGGTATTTTTTGAAAATATTCTTCTACAATTTCATTAATTTGTTTTTTTAACACAGGCTTAACTGGCAATAATAGTTCTTTTAATGATAGTTTCAGGTGGTCCCAGGCAATATCAGTTTTTCCTGGGTTTATAGTTACCTCTTTGCAAACAGGAAATAATAAATTTGATAAGTCAGTTAAAAATTTATGTGCCACTGGTTTTGTAGGATAATTACTGGACATTTGCTGATTAAAAGCATACAGTCGTTTTAAAAAGTCTTGTGATTCCATCATCTCATTTAATTTTTACTAAAACAAAAAACCCTTCCAATGTGGAAGGGCTCTATTATTTATCTATATAATTATTTTAAATTATAAAATGTACAAACCCCTCCATAAGAATATCTTACAGCAACAATAAAGGTTTATATTTTTATAATTGTTAATCATAAATCTGTTTATATCAGTACAAATATAAATTAAATTAGTTTAATAACAAGTTATTAATTTTCAATCATATCACGAATAACTACTGATGCACAAAAACATCCGTAGATGGGTGGCATATAAGAAATTGTTCCAATCGTTGATTTTTTATTTTCACCCGGTTCATCAACGATAACGGCACTCTCATCAGCTTTTTCTTCAGAAAAAACTACTTTTACACCTTTCGAGATGCCTAATTTGCGTAATCTTTTCCTGAGCAGGAAACCTAACCGGCAATTATAGGATTTTGAAATATCTTTAATCTTAAGTTTAGTAGGATCCATTCGACCTCCCGATCCCAAAGAGCTTACAATTTTAAATCCTTTTTTTCTTGCATGATAAATAAGATAAACTTTTGGAGACAACGTATCAATAGCATCAACCACATAATCGTAAGGTTTGTTTAGGATATCAATCATTTGGTTATCTTTAACAAACGCTTGTATACTATTTATTTTGAGTTCGGGATTAATATCCCGCAATCGCTCACTTAAGATTTGTGTTTTGGATTTACCCATTGTGCTTTCAAGTGCAATGAGTTGTCGGTTCTTGTTTGACGGATGAAGTGTGTCGCCATCAACAATGGTTAGTTCGCCAATCCCGGCTCTGCACAAATTTTCAGCAGCATAGGCTCCCACTCCGCCCAGACCAACAATAAGAATATGGGCATTTTTTAATTTATTAACCTTTTCTTTACCAATTAATAATTCTGTACGTTCCTGCCAATTTTCTGTACTCATAAATTAAATGATTTTAGCAAAAAATAAATCTTCATATATTGAAAGCACAAATTTAAAATTTCTATCTATTTTATTTATTGTTGCTCTTTTATTGCCATTGCCTTCAGCTTCAGCTGACGGAAAAGAGATTAAACAAAGAACTAAGGTTTTAGCCGGGGTTATTATTTCTCAAAAAATTTTGTAAGTTATTCACCATCTGTAATTTAAGCTCGTCGACACGAATCATCATCTTTTCAGCCGCAATCTGATACATCTCTTTTATTGAAATATTAAAATCATCGGTTTCAAGAAAGATTCTGTCTTTCGGCAGTTGATGAAAAAATTGATTTATTCTTGAATTTTCATTTTTAATATGATGACAAATAGATAAATAAAACCCATGATCAATAAAATCCAAAGCCATCTGCTGGCTGCCGGTAAAATTATGGATTACCCAATTAGCGCTGGGTCGTGTATCTTTTTTTAATTTTAGGATTTCATTATGTGCTTTTACCGAATGAATAACCAAAGGTAAATGATGCTTTTCGGATAGTTCGATATGTTTTTTAAAAACCTGAAATTGCGTTTCCCACTGAACACCTTTCAGTTTATCCAGTCCGGTTTCGCCAATAGCAATTATTTTTTTTGCAGATATGAGTTTTTTGAGTTTCTGGGCTATTTGATTTAATGCTAGCTGATCAGCATGCCAGGGATGTAGCCCGGCAGTAAAAAAAATCTTACCACTATCATCTGTGGTAAGATTATCCTGCAAAAACAAACTTTGAATAACAATTTCGTTCTCACCGGGTATCTGTTGATGAGCGTGAAAATTTAAGTAGTTATCACCAGAAAGATGCATAAATAATTAATCATTAATTATTTTTTTATACGATCAACCCCTGTCTGAATTCTTTTCAATGTTTCTTCTTTTCCTATAAGTTCAGCTATTTCAAAAACGCCCGGACCTATGCCGGCTCCCACGAGTGTTAATCGTAAAGGATTCATGATCTGCCCCATACCTATTTCTTTTTCTTCCATTAAAATTTGTACTTCTTTATTCATTGAATCCTGATTAAAGTCGTCTAATGCTTCAAAGCGTTTTTTTAATTCTGTTAATAATTCAGGAGTATGTTCTTTCCACCTTTTTTTCACCACTTTAGGGTCATATTCTTTGGGTGACTGAAAAAAGAACCAGGATTGTTCCCAAAAATCCGAAACAAAATGTGCTCGTTCTTTAATCAGCTTTACAATTTTAATAACATAAGCATCATTAACGGTAATTCCTTTTTCTTTTAATTCTTTTTGAAATTGTCGGGCTAATTTTTCATCGGAACGAGCTACCAGGTATTTATGATTAAACCATTTTGCCTTTTCAGGATCGAACCGGGCTCCACCTTTTTGTACTTTTTCAATATCAAAAGCAGCGATTAATTCACGCATAGAAAATATTTCTTTTTCGGTTCCCGGATTCCATCCAAGCAATGTAATCATATTTACAAATGCTTCTGGAAAATAACCATCTTCGCGATATCCTCTTGACACTTCTCCTGTTTTAGGATCGGTCCACTCAAGGGGAAATACAGGGAACCCCAGAGCATCACCATCACGCTTGCTTAATTTCCCTTTACCATTGGGTTTTAACAATAAGGGCAGGTGGGCAAACTCCGGCATCGTATCTTCCCAGCCTAAAGCTCTGTAAAGCATAACATGTAGAGGTAATGAGGGTAACCATTCTTCACCACGTATTACATGAGAAATTTTCATAAAATGATCATCGATAATATTGGCCAGGTGATAAGTAGGCATTCCATCAGATTTAAATAATACTTTATCATCCAGCTGATTGGTATTTACCTTCACCGTTCCGCGAATTATATCCTCGACAACAATATTTTCGTTTTCGGGCATTTTAAATCTGATTACATAAGGTTCCCCGGATTGAACTCTATCTTCGGTCTCTTCTTCGCTTAAGGAAAGCGAATTTTTCATGCGGTCCCGGGTAAGTGCATTATATTGCTGTACACTGTTTTTCTCATTTTTAAGGCGTTCGCGCATTGCTTCAAGTTCTTCTGCTGTATCGAAAGCAAAATATGCATTTCCTGTTTCTACAAATTTCTCGGCTATTTCTTTGTAGATTTCTTTACGGTCTGATTGACGATAGGGTCCATAAGGGCCACCTTCTTCAACTCCCTCGTCAATTTGGATACCACACCATTTTAAGGATTCAATAATGTAATCCTCTGCACCTTCAACATATCGTGCCTGGTCGGTATCTTCAATGCGTAAGATGAAACTTCCTTTGTGTTTTTTGGCAAAAAGATAGTTAAATAAAGCGGTTCGTACACCTCCCATATGTAATGGTCCTGTTGGACTGGGGGCAAATCTTACGCGCACATTTCGGTTATTCATGTTAAAATATTTTTATGGCTGTTAAATACTTTCCTTATTTCTTAACAAAAATAAAGTATTCTTAAGTCTTTACATAATGCAATGTAAAGATATTTTGTGATACAGGCATTGATGTTGTACAACAAAATAATAGATTATGATTAATTTGTAATCTTTTGTATATTCGAGCGCGAAATTAAAATTAAAAAAGAAACAATATTTTCAATATGAAGAACATATTAATTACAGGAGCATCAGGACAGATAGGTTCTGATCTTACGATTGAGTTGAGACGATTATTTGGTAATGATCATGTGATTGCTTCGGATATTAAACCCGGAACACCTGAAATAATGCAAGGAGGTCCATTTGAGACCCTGGATGTAATGGATAAAAAACGGATTGTTGAAGTTGTTGATAAATATAACATCACAGAAATATACCACCTGGCAGCCATTCTTTCCGGCAATGCAGAAAAAAATCCAAAGTGGGCATGGGATATCAATATGACCAGTTTATTTAATGTATTGGATATTGGTAAAGAAAAAGAAATAAAAAAAATATTCTGGCCCAGCTCAATGGGTGCTTTTGGTCCTACAACTCCGCCCATTGATACGCCTCAATTAACCATAATGGAACCATCAACGGTTTATGGTATAAGCAAATTAGCGGGCGAACGATGGTGCGAATATTATTATAATAAATATGGTTTGGATGTAAGAAGCTTGCGTTATCCGGGTTTAATCAGCTGGAAGACCGAAGCAGGAGGTGGAACTACAGATTATGCTGTAGAAATTTTTTACGATGCCATTACGTGCGGAAAATATGAATGTTTCCTTTCTGAAGACATTGCATTACCGATGATGTATATGGATGATGCGGTAAAAGCAACGATTCAGCTTATGGAAACGGATGCTAAAAATGTAAGGGTACGTTCAAGCTATAATTTAGGAGGGATAAGTTTTACTCCGAAAGAAATTACCGATGAAATCAAAAAATATATCCCTGAATTAGATGTAAGCTATAAGCCGGATTTCAGACAGGAAATTGCAGAATCATGGCCCCGCAGTATAAGTGACGTAGCAGCTCAGCAAGACTGGGGATGGAAACATGAATTTGATCTGGGAAAAATGACGAAGGTGATGATTGATAATATCAGGGAGAAGTTAAAAAAATAGACAGATAAAAATTTAAAAACCCGGCTTTTGCCGGGTTTTTGCTATGATTTGATATCACAGCCTTTTTTTGCAAATATTGGAAATATAAACTACAAAATTTTTATCCGCATTTAGAGTGGCCACAATCCTGGCAGATTAAACAACCTTCCTGATAAATAAGAGATTCAGCACCACATTCAGAGCATTTCGTTCCAACTTTGGGTTTGGTTCCATTCGGAATATATCTTTTTAAAGCGCGTTCTACTCCATTTTTCCAGGTATTTATGGTCTTACTGTCTAATCGTAACGAAGCAACTAATCCAACCACATCAGGAATTGGCATTCCGTGGCGTAAGACCCCTGAAATTAGCTTGGCATAATTCCAAAATTCTTTATTAAACATATGAGATAAACCACCCAAAGTATTTTCATATCCGAATTTATCGGTGTATTGAAAATCATATCGGCTATTGCCCGCTTTATCTTTAACTTTAATAATTCTGCCGCGATTTATGGATTTTGGAATAGGGAAGATTTCTTCATCGGCAAGACCGGTAAATATTTCGTAAGGCCTGTCATCTTTAATTCCCACAAAGGCTATCCATTTCTCGTCGTTATTATTAAAACGAATAATCTCGGCATCTAAAATTTTGGGTCTTTTATGCGATGTTTCGAGCTCTACAGATCCATTTTTCTTTTCTTTTTTGTTCGATATAAGAACCCCGGATCGTGAACCTTCTCTGTAAACGGTAACGCCCTTACAACCGCTCTCCCAGGCTGTAATATATAGTTGTCCAACAAGGTCTTCGGTTGCATCTTCGGGTAGGTTAATGGTAACACTTATTGAGTGGTCGACCCATTTTTGTATCCTACCCTGCATTTTTACTTTGCTTACCCAATCTACATCATTAGCAGTGGCTTTATAATAAGGTGTTTGTTCTATAATTTTTTCAATATCATCATCCGACCTGGTTTTTACTTCTGCAGGATCATAACCATTTATCTTCAACCAGTCAATAAATTTGTGATGGAAAACATAATATTCTTCCCACGAATCACCTATTTCATCTACAAAAGAAACGTGTGTGTCGGGGTCGTTGGGATTTACTTTTCTTCTGCGCTTGTATACCGGACGGAAAACAGGTTCAATCCCTGATGTTGTTTGAGTCATCAGGCTTGTTGTTCCGGTAGGAGCAATCGTTAACAGGGCAATATTTCTACGACCATATTGTACCATATCAGCATATAATTGCTCATCTTGTTCTTTTAGACGCAAAATAAAAGGATTATCTTTTTCTTTTTGTGCATCATAAATTTCAAAAGCTCCACGTTCTTTTGCCATATTCACTGATGAACGATAAGCAGCCAGGGCTATTGTTTTGTGTATTTCTTCAGAAAAGTCAACGGCATTTTCGCTACCATAACGTAATCCTAGTGAAGCTAACATATCGCCTTCGGCGGTTATTCCAACGCCTGTTCGTCTTCCTTCAATAGCTTTGCTTCGTATGTTTCGCCATAACTTATCTTCTACTCTTTTTATTTCGTAATCTTCCGGATCCTTTTCAATCTTATGAAGTATTGCATCAATTTTTTCAATTTCTAAATCGATGATATCGTCCATTATTCGTTGAGCGTATCCAACATGTTCTTTAAATAGTTCGAAATTAAACTTTGCTTTATCGGTAAAAGGATTATCAACATAGCTGTATAAATTAACGGCTAATAAACGGCAGCTGTCATAAGGGCATAATGGAATTTCTCCACAGGGGTTAGTAGACACAGTTCTGTATCCCAGATCGGCATAGCTGTCGGCAACTGATTCATTAATGACTGTATCCCAGAATAATATTCCCGGCTCAGCGGATTTCCATGCATTATGCACAATTTTTTTCCAAAGTTTCTGTGCATCAATGGTTTGTTTGAATGTTGGTTCCTTTGATTCTATGGGGTATTGTTGGAGGTATGGTTTATTTTCCACTACCGATTTCATAAATTCATGATCGATACGAACCGAAACATTGGCACCGGTAACTTTGCCGGTTTCCAGTTTTGCATCGATGAATTTTTCCGCATCGGGATGTTTGCTCGAGATGCTTAACATGAGCGCTCCTCTGCGGCCATCTTGTGCTACTTCGCGTGTTGAATTTGAATAGCGCTCCATAAAAGGCACTACGCCGGTTGATGTAAGGGCACTATTTAATACCGGACTGCCTTGAGGGCGTATATGAGAAAGGTCGTGCCCTACACCGCCTCTTCTTTTCATTAACTGTACCTGTTCCTGGTCTATTTTCATAATTCCGCCATACGAATCGGCCGGATTATTATGCCCAATAACAAAACAATTAGATAATGAAGCAATTTGGTATTTGTTTCCAATACCTGACATGGGTCCGCCCTGGGGAATAATATATTTAAAGTCTTTTAATAATTGGTAGATTTTTTCTTCGTCCATTGGGTTTGGATAACGCTTTTCAATTCTTGCAATTTCTTTTGCCAAACGATGGTGCATTTCGTCGGGATTTTTTTCAAATAAATTCCCGAACGAATCTTTTAAAGCATATTTATTCGCCCAAACTCTTGCTGCCAGGTCATCACCCTTAAAATACTCTTTTGAGCTTTTAAAAGCTTCGTCAAAAGTATACGTCTTTTGTTTTGTTTTCTCCTGAGAAGCTTCGCGTATTTTTCCGTCAGTTGCCATTCCTTTTACATACATTTTAAGCAATTTTTTATAATGAGTTTATTTTTTGTTGATTATGTTCTATAACACTTTAAGAAAAGGTAATGCTAATTTAAACATAGTTGAAGGTTCGGGCAAGATGTTTTGGTTTGTATTTTTCAACATTTCATTGGAGTTATTAACTTTAGGTTTTAAAGTGCTGTAGTACTTGTTATTAAAGGATTACAGCGTCATAATAAAAAAGAATTACATATGAAAATAATGTTCATTTTTTATTTGCACAACGATTGTTAATAACCTTAAAAACCTCTGTTCTTTTAATGGTTTGAGGATGATAAAAATTTTTTAACGCAGAGATATTTGTTGTTTGTCCGGATGTTAAGTTGCTTAAATTGCGAGTTTTATCACTATATTCTTTAAAAAGGAAGTGTTGAGATTGTTCGGGTTATTTGGATTATACCCGGGACGAAAAAAATAAAGGCTGTCCAAAAAATGAACAGCCTTTAGATTATAAAGCAGAAGAATTATATTTATTCTATTCTTCTCATACCATATTTACCATAAACAGTTTCCGGTTCGTCTGCATAATCAGTATGTTGTGTGAACTCCGGATCTGGTCCGTCTTTTGTACACTGGAAATGTATAGTATAATAGTTCTTAGATAAATCATTTTCGTAGGTATAGAATGTTACATAATAGTGAACATCTACTCCGCTAACAGTCGCTGTGGCTTCCGGATATTTTTGTTTCAGCAGTATATCAATTGCTTCAGGTAACCTTTTCCAGGTTTCATCAATGGCTTCATCTTGTGTTAAACCGTCAAATCCGGGGATATTATATTCATTTCTTTTACCCAATCGAAGATCAAAATTTGAATAATATGAACTTGCTCCGTAATAAAATTCACCCGTTCCGTAAGAGTCGATATAATCCTGGCTGACTTCATTTTTTACATAATCAACAATGATTTGATAATCGGCCCCTGACATGGTGAATTCAATGGTTGGATCGAAAACCCAATTCTCTCCATTATGAATAAATTGCTGGGTTGTTTCATTAATATAATTGTAAAGTGACTGCCACTCCCCATTGGTGTATGTATATTCATCGGCTAAGGTTAATGTACCTTCAATTCCTGTATAATAATCGTATATGATAATTTTAGTAATCCCTTCGCCAGCAGCAGGATACATTGCTTTTAATAAATTGGGCAAGTAATCCCGTGGACTTTCATCACTGGAGAAACTGTTGTAATCTCCGGGAGCTCCCATTGCATCATAATCCTTACTACTTAGATGATAAACATCATCAACGATCATCCATGAAGATCCATCATATTCATAGATATCATATTTGGTATAGGGTGTTTTTTCGTCTGTTACCACATAGCCAGGGTCATAAACTCTTACTGTAACATCATCAATTTGCATGGTAGTGGTTATATCACCATCTCCACCAGTATATTTAAAAGCAATATAAACATTGCCTCCAGTATAAGTATCCAGAGTAATATTCCCGGATTCAACCCAGGAACTGGCATAGCCACCAGAATTTCCTGTTGATAAGGTTGGATTCAAATTTACCCATGTAGCCGTATTTGGGTCTCCGGTTCCGGTATAATCAGTAGAGATTAAAACTTCCAAGGGATCTCCATTATTATATCCATCTTTACTTTTGAAATTGAATATTGCTTCTGGATAATCAGTCAGGTCTACAACAGGGGTAATTAGCCAGCTAATATTAGATGGTTCTTCTGAACCATAGGCACTCATTTGTACATATAAATTGTTATCATACTCTCTGCCTTCCCAGGTTTCTGTGCCCACTTCATTAAAAACCATCCAGTTGTCAATATCTATTGATTCATAAGGGATTACCTCATTAAATTTTTCTTCAAAATAAATTGGATAGTCGCTTTCAGTCATAACAGGATCTACATCACTGTACTTATATTTTATAATATAGATTTCATCTTCAACCGCATCTGAAATACTATCATTTAAAACATCTGGAATAAAGAAATCAGGATTGTATTCAGGATAAAAATAACCTGCTGTTCCAACAAACTCATTAACTGAATTGTAGTAATTTGATGTAAATTCTATTATTTCGGCATTAGAATAAGTGGCCAGTTCGTCCGGAATATCAGCTATATAATTAAAGGTTACATTCGCTGCAGAATTCTTATTGAGTGCAGGAAATAAATCGGACAATAAATAAGGAACATAATCTGCCCCGGCGAAACTGTCATTGAATGCTTTAAAATTAGAAAGGTATTCAGCCCAGGTGGAATCCTGTGCGTTCTCAGCATCAGCTAAAGCATAGGATGTTAATGTTTCATAATCGTTAGAAGTCAGCGTATATTCAATATTTTCATAATAGGGTTCCACTTTTTCGTCTAATTCTTTGTAGACATCATCCATTTGTTCACAAGACCAAATGGATACTAATAAAATCGAGGTTAATATTAATATTTTTTTCATAATAAATTTTTATTAAAAGTTAACTTTTAAACCAGTAGACCATGTTCTGCCAAAACCATACCATACTAACGCAGAATGCACATTATGATAATCTCCGTCTGTTGCATCCGCAATATATTCAGTATCAAATGCATTGTTTAGGTTTGCATAAAGCGTCGTATTAAAATCACCTACTTTAAACTTATAACTTAGGTTGACATCAAATAAGTATGCATCGGGCATTTGCCATGCATCAACTTTGTCTTCTTCAGTTGTTCTGTTCTCAGGATTAAAATCGGCAAAGTTTTTTCCATAATAGTTAAAATCTGCCCCCACTTTAAGTTTAGGCAGTATTTCATAATTTACAGACAAAGCACTTGTTATTTGAGCGGAATTACCAACATGAACACCTTCCAGGTATGCATTATAAGTCCCCTGTAATACTTGATTTTGATCGTATAGCTCAAAGTCAACATCATTAGACCATACCCAATCGCCATACGAGAACATTCCTTTAATATCGAGCTTGTTAATTGGCCTGTAGGCTACCTCAACTTCAACTCCCTGGTGTAAAGCATTTATTCCCGGGATATTTGCGGTATAATCACCAAACGATTTAACTAATCCTTTATCTTTCCACTCTGTTCTGTAAAAGTTTATTTTAGCATTAATAAAGCTGGTTGAAAAACCATATCCCAGTTCGAAAGTAATGATGGTTTCATTTTTGGCATCCTCGTTAAAGTCGTTCGTATAACCTAAAAAAGCATTTCTAAAATAAGGAGCCCTGGAAACATAACCTCCATTTGCAAATACATTATGATTTTCATCAATATTATAATTTATTCCACCTTTAGCATTATAAGACCAAAATCCAATCCAGTCTGATACCTGTTCTTCAGGGGTATATTGAAAATAGTCCGTTCTTCTGTAACTATTATTTGCACCCGATAAAGAAATGAACGCGGAATATTCATCCTTAACATATTCGCCTTGAACGAACAGGCCTGCCCATAATACTTCGCCTAGGTTGTAATAATTTACATAGTCTCCCTTATAGAGAGGCGTACCAGGATCTCTGTTTATATTACTGCTGTTTAGGAAATATTTACCTCCCAACAAATCTTCAATTTGGTAAGCATGATACCCTTTGTAATACCGTCCATCAAAACCACCCGTGATTTTAATGTCTCCTAACTGGTTGGTATATGAAGAAAGAACTCCGTACCAATCGTGAGAATTAATACCATTTGCAATTATTGCTGTTGATCCATTAACCGCATTTTCATTTTCCTGAATAACAGCATCATAGTCCAGATATCCCTCCGGAGTTAATTTTGTATCATCGTAGGGGCGGCCTGTGTAACGATCAATACCTAACCAATTCGAATTAGGTCCGTACACTCTTCTTCCACCACCATCAGAGATAGATGCATAGACGGCTGTAGAAAGATTTGAGTTTTCGTTTATCGTCCAGTAGTGATTTAAAGAAATTTGTGGTTTATGGTAGTAATTATAGGCGTATCCGGTATTATAAATTTCTCCATTACGGTATCCAAAGTCTGAGTTCCATTTAAGTCCTTCGGGATGTTCTCTGTAATCCTGGATATAGTGTTGGTTGCTTCTTTGGTTATGCCATTGTGGCGCACCAAATGCGGTTAATGAAATTCTATGATTTTCATTGATAATTTTTGAGATATTTCCAAAATAGGACCATCCTTCAAAATTTGTCGCTTGAATATATCCATCACCATAAGTTCTGCCGCCGGCAAAAGTTATGGCCCAGCCATTATCCATTAGCCCTGTTGATAGTGTTAAATTTTGTTTTCTGTAGCCATCGTTTCCAATTCCATAATACACAGAACCTCCTTTTTCTGCTTCGGTACTTTGAGTAATAATATTTATCGTACCTCCAACTGATGATAAAGCTAATTTAGACGCTCCAAGACCACGCTGAACCTGCATAGATGCTGTAACATCAGATAGTCCGGCCCAATTTGACCAGTATACCTTTCCACTTTCCATATCATTTACGGGTACTCCATTAATTAAAACCCCAATATTGTTGGAATCAAAACCTCGTAAATAGATTCGGCTATCTCCAAAACCACCCCCTTGTTTAGTGGCATAAACACTGGGTGTAGATTTTAAAATTTCGGGATATTCCTGTGTCCCTAGTTTTTCCTGAATTAGTTCAGGCTTAATGGTTGAAACGGCAACCGGTGTTTCCCGGTCTTTGGCAAAAGAAGAGATAATTCTCACTTCTTCAAGACCAATTGCGTCGGCATCTAAGGCAACGTTGCCTAAGTCAATATCCTGCCCGGATGTTGCAGAAACAGTTTTAGTCTTTTCAATGTATCCAACATAAGAGAAGATTAGTTTTTGCTCACCCGAAGGAACGGTAATGGAAAAGCTTCCGTCAAGTGCAGAGGCAGTACCAATGGTTGTTCCTTCTACAACAACTGATGCACCAATTAAAGGTTCGTTGGTGCTGGCATCTGTTAAGACACCTTTTACTTTCGTTTGACTGAATGATGCAAAAGAGATAAACATCAAAGCCACGATTAGAATTTTAGTTTTCAGAATTTTCATCATTGAATTGTTTAAGGTTTGGGTTTATTTTTAAAGTTTAAAACAAGAATACAAAAGTAGAATTTCTTGGAACATCAAAAGTAGAGAAAATATTAATTAATTATTAAATTATCAGACAAGAATATATTAACAGATAACCGGATTTTTTAGTCTGCTATAAGTGTTGCTATAAAGGGTTTTTGTGGTTTTTTTAAATTAATATGTTAATAAATGTTAATATTTTTATGATTAAGTAGTATTTATTGTTTTGAGAATTTTTTCTGTAGCCCCGGTTTTTTGTTTTACAAATGTTGACGCAATTTCCCCTTTTTCACGGATAAGATTTTTATCACTCATCAACCTTTTAATGGTATGTTCAAAATCACTGTAATTTTGAATCGCTATAGCACCTCCCTCCTGGACCAGGTCAACAGCTTCCTGGAATTTTTCGTAATTTGGACCAAAAATTACAGGTAAACCGTACGTCGCTGCTTCTAATACATTATGGATTCCTTTGCCAAAGCCTCCGCCAATATATGCTATATCACCATACCTGTATAACGATGATAAAAGCCCGATGCAATCTACAATTAAAACATCGGCCTCCTCTATATTGTTTATGTTAGCCTCTGAATATTTGAAAACCTTTTTATGGGAGTCAAAAAGTTTTAAGATTCGTTCAATATTTTCAGCGTTTACTTCATGTGGAGCAACAATTAATTTAAATTTTTGAGTCGTTTGGTTGTAATAGTTAAATATAATTTCTTCATCAGGTTTCCATGTGCTTCCTGCAATAAATACTCCTGAGTTATTTTTGAATTTTTCGATTAATGGAAGTGCTTTTGATTGTTTGGCGATGGCAGATACCCGATCAAACCTGGTATCTCCCGTCACCGTAACGTTATTGATATCAATTGACTGTAGGAGGTTTTCTGATTGTTTATTTTGAACAAAAAAATGGCTGAAAAACCGAAGCATTTTTCGATATTGTAGATTAAATGGCTTAAAAAAGCGTTGTTCTTTTCTGAAAATCCCGGAAATCAGGTATAACGGAATCTTACGCATGAATATCTCTCGTAAGAAAAAATACCAGAATTCGTATTTTATAAAAAAGATGATGTCTGGTTTAACCAGATTTAAAAATTTTTTTGCATTATACGGAGTATCAAGAGGCAAATAAAACACATAATCGGCATGTTGGTAATTTTTGCGAATTTCAAAACCCGAAGGCGAATAAAAAGTAAGTAATATTTTATAGTCTCTATACTTTTCTTTAAAAGCTTCTATTAGCGGGCGACCCTGCTCAAATTCACCTAACGAAGCGCAATGAAACCATGCTGTTTTACTTTCCCTGCTTACGCGGGATTCAATGCTTTTTAATAATTTTTTTCTTCCGCGGATCCATAACTTAGCTTTGCGGTTAAATAGCGATGCAATTAATACTACAAAATAATATAGGTGAATACCTAAAAGATATATTCCGGTCATGAATTTTTTCTACAAATTTAAAGGTCTAATTTATTTTTTTTGTTGTTTTTATTGGATAATTATCGCATTTGTTTTAATCTGCTGTTTATTAAGAAGTTAGGATTGGGTGTTTTTATCTGTATCGCTGTATATAGGATTAATATTGACTTTTGTTGACATTAATTTTATTTAAAATATTTGTTTTATGAATATTTTTTATATTTTAGCCCATAAATATGGATTTCTTGATATCCTAACCCTAAAATTTAAATCCAAAGGTCTTCTTCAAAATGAAGGCCTTTTTTTATTTTTTAAATTAAACTCATTCAACATTTCTAAAATAATTCCGTTCTTTAAACGAATTCATTTATAATTTATGAATGAATCTTTTAACGAAAAATCATAATTATAATAATTAGTTTATTTTTATTTTTTGTTAAGGTTAACCTGTACTATTCATAAATGGTTGAAAAGAAAATTTTAATGAATACATCTGGTGAAATGCTTATCTTTAAATTTGTTTAAAAATCCGGGTATTGAAACGATATGGTTTTGTAATATTATTAGTTATTGTTTCTTTGAGTTCTTATGCTCAAAATTATAGTAATTTACGTTCGAAAATTATTACGATTAAAAACGATACTATACAAATTGATACCTTAAGTATTATCCCGGGTTCAGCTATTTTGTCTGCTCAGAATAAAATCTTTTCCGACACTTTATATCGTTTCAATTATGCTCAATCTATGCTTATAGTATCTCCCAAACTGGCTTCGGATATTAAACAAATATCTGTCACTTACAGGGTGTTCCCTATCGACTTTTCTTCAACATGGTATCACCGAAAACAGAGTGACTTTGAACTTGCCGGACCGGTAATGCTAAAGTCAGAAAGTGATTTGCCTTCTTCAAATACAAATTTTTTTACCGATAATCGACTGGATAAAAGAGGAAGTATATCCCGGGGGGTTACTATTGGCAATAATCAGGATGCCGTACTTAACTCAAGGCTGAGTTTACAGTTAGATGGTAAAATAGGTGACAACATGAACCTGCTGGCTGCTATTTCTGATGAAAACATTCCGGTACAACCCGAGGGAAGCTCTCAGCAGATTCAGGATTTTGATAAAGTATTTATTCAATTATATAACGAAAAGTTTAAACTTGTAGCCGGCGATTTTGAGATATCCAGACCGGTGGGATATTATATGAACGTGAACAAAAAAGCGCAAGGGGGACTTTTAAATGTTAAATTTCAGGGAAAACAAAAAGCATCAAATGTTTTGGAAACAACTGTTAGTGGAGCCGTTTCCAAAGGAAAGCTCTGCCTTAAAAAATTTCAGGGGCAGGAAGGAAATCAAGGCCCTTATAAACTAACAGGTTGTGAAAACGAACAGTTTATTATTGTGCTGGCAGGGACAGAAAAAGTTTATATCGATGGTAAATTGCAGGTTCGTGGAAAAGAGAATGACTATACGATTGATTATAATACAGGAGAAGTTACGTTTACTGCTAACGAACCTATAACTAAAAATTCCAGGATTACCGTAGAATTCGAGTACTCAGAGAAGAATTATGCACGGTTTATGCTGTATAGTACGAACACTTACAGGAACGAAAAGGGGAAATTTTGGTTTAATGTTTATTCTGAGCAGGATAGTAAAAACCAACCTTTAAACCAGGACTTAACACAAGAACAAAAGGAAACGCTGGCACAGGTAGGCGATAATATCCAGAGTGCATTTGTTCCTTATGTTGACAGTGTTGATTTTAGGAATGATTATGTACTTTACGAAAAAACAGATACAATAGTAGATGGGATAAGTTATGAGATTTACAAATATTCGACTCATCCCGAAAGGGCTTTTTTCCGGGTAGGATTTAGTTTTACCGGACAACAACAAGGGAACTACATACAAGCGAAAAGCAGTGCCAACGGGAAAGTTTATACCTGGGTAGCACCAGTAGAAGGTGTACCACAAGGGAACTATGAGCCTGTGAGGTTGCTGGTTTCACCCAAAAAGCAACAAATGGTTAATGTGGGTGGCGATTTTAGAATGAATAACACAGCACATTCTTTTTTTGAAATTGCTGTAAGTAATTATGATATGAATACTTTCTCGGAAAAAGATAACACCGATAATATCGGGTATGCATTGAAATTAAACGTGGAGAAATCATTATTGAATACCGATACCCTTAAAAATCGTTTAACTGCAGCGGTAAGCTATCAATTAATCAATAAGAATTTTACACAAATAGAACGATTTCGTCCTGTTGAATTTGAGAGGGACTGGAACATCGAATTTCCGTTTTTTAATGATGAACATTTTGCTGATTTAACCCTTCATTACAAACATAAAGAATACATAAACGGGCAATACCAGTTTGCTCTGCTTAACAGTAAAAGCGAATACGAGGGATTGCGAAATGTTTTACATACATCATTCCGTAAATCGGGATATCAATTCCGGTTAAATTCAAGCTTGCTCAATACAAAGTCTGAAAGAAAAGAAACCCGGTTTATCAGATATGTAACAGAAATTTCTAAATCATTTAGCAAATTAAAGATTGGTTTTGAAAATGAGCTGGAACATAACGAATGGATAGATATGTTGACTGACAGTTTATTAAACAACAGCTTTAATTTCTCTTCGTATCGTTTTTATATTCAAAACTCCGATTCATCTGTAAATCAGTTTAGTGCAGGATACTTGCTAAGGAACGATTTGTTGCCTAAAGATAATCAATTGAACAGGGCTATGCAGTCGGAAGATTTTCAGTTAGGGTTCGGATTACTGAAAAACCCGGCAAGCATTTTAAAGACAAATATCAACTACCGGAAATTAAAAGTCCTGGACTCTTCTTTAACCAACAATACTGAAGAGAACACGATTACGGGGCGAGTAAGTTATAAATTCCGATTATTTAAAGGAGCTGTTACTTCATCGTTATTTTACGAAGCCGGCTCGGGGCTTGAACCCAAAAAAGAATATTCGTACCTGAGAGTTGCAGGAGGTCAGGGTACTTACACATGGACTGATTATAATAATAACTCGATTGCAGAGCTGGATGAGTTTGAGGTGGCAAAATTTCGGGATGAAGCGAACTACATCAGAATTTATACGCCCGGGAATGAGTATATAAAAACCTATAAAAATGAGTATAGTCAGGTTTTAAATATCAGGCCCGAAACGATTTGGAAAGATAAAGATGGCCTGCGGAAGGCATTATCAAAATTCACGAACAGCTTGGCTGTGTTAATGAATCGAAAATCAACCAATACGGATATACGTCAAAGCTTAAATCCTTTTGGCTTTTCTGATAACGATTCAACCCTGGTGCATTTAAACCAGAATGTTAGAAACACCCTTTCTTTTAATCGGTCAAATACCAGGTTTGGAATAGATTACATTTATCAGCAAAATAAAAATATATCATTGTTAACAAATGGTTTTGATGAACGAAAGAGTATGCAAAACGGGATTAGGGTTCGTTGGAATTTCATTTCAGTTTTCACCCTGCAGAATGAATTTGAAGCAGGGACCAAAGAATATTTTTCGGAATTTTTTAGTGCTAAAAATTATCAATTAGACATTACGCATAATGAATTAAAAATTCAGTACCAGCCAGGATTTCAAACGAAGATGGAATTAAACTACCGCTACTCAGAGAAAGTAAATACCGAGGCTATGGAAAAGAGTATGTCGCATAAAACAGGAGCAGAGATTAACTATACTTTTACGCAAAAAGGGAATATATTAATGCAAGCTAATTATATAAAAATAGACTATAATGAAGACAGTAATACCTCGTTGGCATACGAAATGCTTGATGGATTAAAACCGGGTAATAATGCTACATGGAATATTTCTTTTCAGCGTAAACTGGGTGGATACCTGGAGTTAAACCTAATGTACAACGGGCGTTATTCCGAAAGCATCAAAACAATACATACAGGGAGTATACAGTTACGCGCCTATTTTTAGAAGGCAGCCATCAATAGATCAATATCTTTAGATGGTATTCCAAAATAATTTCCAATACGCGAGTTGGTTAATATACCATTGTAAACATAAACACCATGCCGTAATCCCATGTCGTCTTTCATCTTTTTATTCATCCCGCCTGCTTCGGCAATGCTCAATAAAAGAGGACTAAACACATTACTTAAGGCTATGGATGCAGTACGTGCCACTCGTGAAGCAATATTGGGAACGCAATAATGAATAACGCCGTGTTTGGTATATACGGGATTGGAATGAATCATACATTCAGATGTTTCAATACATCCACCCTGGTCAATACTTAAATCAACAATAACAGCTCCCTTTTTCATCTTTTTAACCATATCTTCGCTAATAAAATGTTGAGGTCCTTTTTCTCCAAAATGAACAGCACCTATAACAACATCGGCAGACTTTAGGTGTTTTTCAATAACTTTAGGATGAAATACAGAAGTAAACAGGCGCTGTGAAAGGTTGGTTTGTAATCGTTTCAACTTAGTAATAGAGCGGTCGAATATTTTAATAAATGCCCCGAGTCCAAGAGCTGCCCTTGCAGCATATTCGGCCGCTGTTCCGGCACCTAATATTAGAACTTCGGTGGATGTTATGCCGGTAACCCCGCCAAGCAAAACACCCTTTCCTTCGTGAACATTACTTAAATATTCGGCAGCAATTAGGATTGAGGTTGTTCCGGCAATTTCACTCATTGAACGAACAACCGGGTAACAGTGGTCTTTATCTTTTAGTCCTTCGAAAGATATGGCTGTTATCTTTTTTTGCATTAATTTACGGATATATTCTTCAGACTGTGATAAAAAGTTAAGCGATGAAAAAAGTATCTGGTTGGTTTTAAATAGTTCTAGTTCTTTAATGGTGGGGGGTGCAATTTTTAAAATAATATCACATTGATAAACATCTGACTTTTTAGTAGCAATTTGTCCACCACACTCGCTATAATCATTGTTGGAATAATTGGCCGCAACACCGGCATCGTTTTCAATAATTACTTCATGTCCGTTATTTACTAAAAGCTCAACGGCTTCGGGGGTTAATCCTACACGACTTTCATATTTTCTGTATTCTTTCGGGATTCCGATAACTAACTTTTCTGTTTTTTTCCCAATTTCAAGCATCTCTTCTTGCGGGAGCAGGCCAGTATTTCCAAAAGAATAGTTTTTTTGTTCTTTTTTATCCGACATAAGGCATTCTGATTAATACTAATATTGAAGAAGCCCAAAATAGTATTTTTTTGGGGCATAATCAAGTATTTTTTAAGGGATATTTTGGGGGTGATTTTTTTTAGTGAATATTTATGGTGCGACTACCATCTTCATTTTCCACCATTTGAACAAACACAATATGATCGGGTAAAATTTCTGCAACTTTATCCGGCCATTCTATAAAGCAGTAATTTCCCGAGTAAAAATAGTCTTCATAACCAAAATCAAATACCTCTTCAATTTTTTCTATTCTGTAAAAATCAAAATGATAAATAGTATTTCCATTGCTGGTTTGATACTCGTTTATTAAAGCAAAGGTAGGACTTGTAACAATTTCAACAACCCCTAACTCATTACATAAAGCCTTAATAAAAGTCGTTTTTCCTACACCCATAGAACCAAAAAATGCAATTACCTTTTTGTTTTGTATGAGCCGTAAAAATTTTTCGGCCACCACATTTAAATCTGATAATGATTTTAACACTAATGAATTCATATATGCAAGGTAGCAAAAAAAATTAAAAGTTGGGAGTTAATTTGATAAATGGGATAATCATCTCTTCCATTGATATTCCGCCATGCTGAAATGTGTCTTTGTAATATTTTACGTAATAGTTGTAGTTGTTTGGATAGGCTAGAAAGTCGTTATTTAAGGCAAAAATGTATGATGTGCTGATATGTGACTTGGGTAAATGAATTTTTTCTGGATTTGGGACTCCATATACTTCTTTGGACTTGTAATTCAGGCTTTTCCCGTTTTTGTAGCGTAAATTGGTCGATGTGTTTTTATCACCCACTACTTTAATGGGATTTTTAACCCTTATCGTTCCATGGTCTGTTGTGATAAAAATTTTAACTTTCTCTTTTTGTAATTCTTTTATTAATGAAAACAATGGCGAATGTTTAAACCAGGATAAAGTTAGCGATCGGTAAGCCGGTTCGTCATTTGCAAGTTCACGTATCATCTCAATTTCAGTACGGGCATGCGAAAGCATATCAATGTAGTTGTAAACCAGAATGTTGAGCTGATTATTTAGAAGGTCCTGAATATTTTCTACAATTTTTTCCCCTTTTTTAAGTTGATTTACTTTTTCATAAGCGTATTTGTATTTTTTACTAAATCTTGATAATTGTTTTTCAAACAACTCTTTTTCTCTTAAATTTTTTCCCCCTTCTTCCTCATCATTTAACCATAAATCAGGATATAGATTATTAATTTCAGCAGGCATTAATCCTGCAAAAATTGCATTTCTTGAATATTGAGTAGCTGTTGGTAATATACTGCAATACAACTCCTCGTTTTCTACTAAAAAGTAATCACTAATTAAAGGTTGTATCAACTTCCATTGATCGTATCGGAAATTGTCAATAATTATTAAGAATACTTTTTCACCTTTATCCATTGCCGGGAAGATACGATCTTTAAACAGGTTAGGTGAAAGAATTGGTTTGGACTCTTTTTTTTCAGTAAACCAGGATTCGTAATTTTTTTGAATAAATTTACCAAATCCTTTGTTTGCTTCGCTTTTCTGCATTTTGAATACTTCCTGCATACCCGAGTCCTTATTTTCTTCAAGCTCCAACTCCCAAAAAACAAGTTTTTTATATAGCTCAACCCATTGGCTAAAAGAGTTAGCCTCTGAAATTTGCATTCCAATTTTTCCAAACTCAGACTGGTAAGATGAAACGGCTTTTTCAGAAACCAATCGTTTGGTATCCGTATTTTTTTTTATGCTTAATAAGATTTGCTTTGGGTTTACCGGCTTTATTAAATAGTCAGCTATTTTTGAACCAATAGCTTCGTCCATGATATCTTCTTCTTCACTTTTGGTAATCATAATTACCGGGATCGCGGGTTTTTCTTCTTTAATAATGTTTAATGTTTGTAATCCGCTTAATCCGGGCATATTCTCATCGAGAAAAATCAGGTCGAAGTTCTGTTCTCGTATCAGTTCAATCGCATCGTCCCCATTACTGGCAGTTACAACATCAAACCCTTTTTCTTTAAGAAAAATGATATGAGGTTTTAATAAATCAATCTCGTCATCGGTCCAGAGTATCTTTAACTGCTTCATTGGCATAAAAAAATTTAAATGCAATTTATAAAATAACAAATAATAATGATTATCAAAACGTATTTTAAATTAATCGGGATAATTGTTTCTAAAGTATATTAAATAATCACCCACAGATTTTTCTTCGAAAAGTTTTTCAAGGTTTTCTTCTGATATAATAAAATGCTGAAATTCATCTGATTTTATATCTCTAAAAATAGTTTTTTCTTCTATGGTAAACTGATTATGATATTCTTTGGCTTTTTGAGCATTGTCAAAACGCTTAACAAGAATAATTTCAACAAATTCGTTTAGGCTATTATTATCGATATCATAATTTTCCTGAATAAAGAAATCGAGATTAAAGTTAATGAGATTAAATCTTAGTTGATTGATATCTGCTGATTTATTTATAGCAATACCCAATAAATGTTTACTCTCAGGATTATAGTCATAAATTTCTGCAATCTCTTTCAGTTTTTCCTGAGTGATTTGTTCTGCGACATCATCGGTTTTTTCTTCATCACCGTGACTTGTCTCATCTTTATCATTAAATTGTTTTAGTTCGTTAGCACGGATAGTAGCTAGCATTTCTTCAGATAAGTTAGCCACAGGGTCGGCAGAGAATTCATCGATAATTTTTTCCAGTTCTTTTTTTATGGATGAGGCCCCATATAACTCACCCATTGAGAGCGTTTTGATAAACCTGTATTTAGGCTCATATTCGGTATGTTTATATTTTTTAAGCGCCTGATTGCTGCGCTGGATAACCTCTCTGTATTTTTTGTTTTTATATAGATTTAACGTTTGTGTATAATCATTTTTCTTTTCCTGTTCTTCCTCTTCATATTGTTTAAAATAATTAGGGTCGAGGAGTACTTTAGCATGCTTTGATTCAGGATAGTTCCTGATAATCATATTTTTATATACATTAGCCTGGCCCTGGTTGTTTTGTTGCTGATAAACTTTATATAAACCGTAATAAGCAGCAACTTTATATTCACTTTCCGGGTAACGATCGATTAATTCTTTATATGCATCAATGGACAGGGAGTAATCTTTTAAATCATTACGGTATACTTCTCCCAGATTGTACAGGGCATTTTGTATTTTTTTATGCGAGACCTGCATTGCAGAATCTGTTAGAGGCAATTCTACAAGATAATATTCGGGTTTATTATCATCGAGTCCTTTTCTTGGGTCAAGAACTTCATCGCTTAGTTCATCCTGGTTAATTTGTTCAATGCCTAATAATTGCTTGCTGGATCTACGCCAGTTGTCTTCCAGCTTTCGGTCTCCCCATTTTCTTCTAAATTCAGGCTCTCCAAAACTTTTTGCATCCTGATTGTAGAAATACCATTTGCCGCTTTGATTATTTATTGCATAATTGCGATTGCGATTTCCCGGATAAATCTCCTGGTTATTGCGTTCTCTTTCTCTGCTTTGTTTTTCGGCTTCTTCTGTATTACGTTGTTGTATAATTTGTTGGATAAATCTTTTTCGTTCACTTTCGCTCATGGAAGCTACCTTTTGTATACTATCCTGGTGTTGTACTGTTTTTAGATTTTTAACCAGTTTGGATAGATAGGTGTTTTTTCTTGCCAACACTTTGTAATCCGGGAATTCAGGATCAAGCGATACAATAGCACTGTCGAAGTAGGCTTGTGATTCCATGTAATTATGTTGATCGAAAAAAGTGTTTGCCAGTGCCAGGTAGGTTAATCCTTTTTGATTTCTATTACCCATACTGTTTTGTGCAGATAATTGATAATATTTTATGGCTTTATTTATATTTTCACGATTCATTTCTAATTGCCCCAGCGCATAATAGATTTGATCCTGATAGTCATCATTTTTTTCGTCTTTAAGCATTTTTAAAAGCTCTGCTTCTATGGTTTTCCCCGAGCGTTCGCTTCCTGAAAAAAGTGTAGCCCTCTTTATCTTTGAGTTAAAGGTCATCTCATAGGGCGGATTCATTTTAATTACTTTCTCATATAGTTTCGATGCTTCGTTAAACTGGTTAAGTTCTTCTTTAATCTGAGCCTGGATAAATGTTAGTCGTAATTTATCTTTTTTCTTTTTGGCTTGTTGCAAGGCCTCCTCAACAAATGGTCCGGCTTGTTTAACCATGTTTTGTTTAAGATAGAAGTCTGCAGCCGTTAAGTTTCTTTCGTAGGTTATGTCTTCTGGATATTCAATGTCGGTTAAAATCAGGTCTAAGTATTCTTTTGCCTCCCGAAAATCTCTTAACTCGACGTTTGCCCTGACTAACCAATTGTAAGCAAGAAAACGTGTTTTTTTATCTTTAAATTGATTAATAATGTAATTAAATGTTTGTATGGCACTCTGATATTCTGTTTGGTAGAAAAATGCCTTTCCCATTAACAGGTAAGCATCATCAATAAAAATATTGTATTCGTTTTTATTGTAAAATTCTTTATCTTTTGATGACAGGATGCCCTTTCCCTGATCGGGTTTGGCCGTTATGGAATGCATTTTTATAGACTTGCTCGATTTTTCAATCGTTCGATCCATTTGGGGTTTTAAACCAGCTGCTATTTCTTCATCGCCATACGTAAATATGGATAAAATTCTCGAGTAATCATCCTGATAACTTTCCCGGTATTTTTTAACCCCCTCTTTAAAACTTTCGCCTCCGTTAAAAAGGATATTGTATTTTGTGGTTAATGCATGATAAAACCGTGTTAATCCGGTATTCTTCTGTGTTGAACAACCCACCAGGAAAAACAATATTATTAAATAAAAAAAATAACTCCTTCTTATTTTTGTCACAGATAAAATAGATTTTTTTATTTGCTAAAATAACTCAAATTTTAAACAAATAGTATGTAAAGAATTAATTTCCCTTTAAACAGGAATGATAAACGAGTTTTTTTGATTAAAAGAAATTTAGAGCACAGAATTTACCGCGTCATTAAATATCCTCCTTTATCACCCCCTTCGGGGCCTAGTTCGATTAAGTAATCGGCTGCTTTATATAACCATGGATGATGTTCAATAATATAAAGCGTATGCCCCAGGTTACGCAAATTTATCAATACTTTTAATAGTTTCTCTATGTCATAGAAATGGAGGCCTGTTGTAGGTTCATCAAATAAATACAGGCATTTTTTATGGTTTTGTTTGATTAATTCTTTGGCCAGCTTTAATCGTTGGGCTTCACCGCCGGAAAGAGTAGTTGCTGACTGACCCAGCTTTAGATGATCTAATCCCAAATCGTTTAACAACTGGAATGATGTTTTTAGCTTCTCTTCGGAAGCAAATATCTCTGCTGCTTTATGTATCGTCATTTCCAGAATATCAGAAATGGTAAAATCATTCCACTTGACTTGCAGTATATCCCGGCTAAACCTTTTCCCTTCACATATTGGGCAAGGGGTCCATACATCCGAAAGAAAATCCATAGCAACCTTTAACTGTCCCTGTCCTTTACAGTTTTCACATCTTCCCCCTTTTGCGTTAAAGGAAAAATGTGTTTTTTTTAGATTTTGATTTTTAGCAACTTTTGTCGAGGCAAAGAGTGCTCTTATTTCATCATAAATGCCAAGAAATGTTGCCGGTGTACTTAGTGGGTTGTTCCCAATAGGTGTTTGATCCATGGTTAGAATGCTATCAAATGCTTCAAAGCCCCGGATAGATTTGCAATTTATGGCGCTTTTTTTATGGGCCGATGAAGCAATTACATCAAACAATAAGCTGGATTTCCCACTTCCGGAAACTCCTGAAAAAACCGTTAATCCATTGATGGGTAATGTTAAATCTAAATTTTTAAGATTGTGGGCTTTTGCTCCTTTTATTCGTAACTTAAAATCTAATTCCAGATTGGATTTTTGGATTTCGAATGAATAATTGTCCTGCAGGTATTTTGCTGTTAGCGTTTTATTGTTTTTTATGAATTTTTCAAGATTGCCTTCACCTATTAATCTTCCACCTTTATCACCCGCCTTAGGACCTAATTCAATGATATGATGTGCCGACTTTATGATGTTCTCATCATGCTCAACCACCACAACGGTGTTATTTTCTGCAAGTTGGTGCAATAGTTTAATCAGGTTTTGTGTATCTTTTGAGTGCAAACCCACGGTAGGTTCATCCAAAACATAAGTGATTCCGGTTAATTCACCACCGATTTGAGCGATCAACCTTAATCTTCTTCCTTCCCCTCCGGATAAGGTTCTAGTTCCCCGTTGAATGCTTAAATAGCCAAGCCCGATATTTTTCATGGCCTTTAATTTCTCTTCGCATAAACGTATTATTTCTTTACTTATTCGTTGTTCTGAATTTGATAAAAATTTATTTAGGTTCTTAAAAAAAAGTATCGCTTCAGTGGTTTCCAGCGTGGCAAGATCTGCAATATTTTTACCGGCAACCTGGTATTTTAACGCTTCCTTGTTTAATCTTGAACCATTGCAATGATGGCATTTTATTTCTTTCATTAAAGCGGTTACGTCAGCACCTCCTTGCTTGTCATGTTTTCGAACGTATTCATCGTTAATATAATGTGTAAGTCCAGGCCATTTTCCTTTAAACCGGTGAATGCCTTCTCTGTTTTTACGTTTATAGTGCCAGGCTACCTCATATTCTTTATTCCCGGTTCCATATAATGCGATTTCTTTGGCTTTATTACTTAAATCTATCCATGGTTTTGAAAAATCAATTTTTTGTTCTAACCCAACAGCATCTAAGGTAGCCATATACTGGCCATACGGATCGCCATAAAACTTGCCGGTTTTATTACCGTTCATGGCACCATTTTTTAATGGCCGTTCCGGCCGGGAAATTAACCGTTCGGGATCGCAGGTTAATTCAATCCCTAAGCCATTGCATACAGGACATGACCCCGCCTGATGATTAAATGAAAAATGATTGGAAAGCAGGGTGCATTTTTTCCCTTTTGGGTCTTTTGAAATCCTGGAATAGATTAATCGATATAAATCGTATAACCCCGTAATGGTACCAACTGTAGCCCTAGGATTGCGTGTAATCGATTTATTGTTAATGGCAATCGTTGGCGTTAATCCTAAACTTTCCACCATGTCAGGACGGGGCTTTTGTTGGATTAAACTTCTTGCATATGTAGAAAAACTTTCGGTAAACCGCAATTGCCCTTCGGTAAACAGCGTATCGAAAGCCAATGAAGATTTTCCGCTACCACTAACTCCGGTAATTACGGTTAGCTTATTTATGGGAATTCTAACATCAATTTCTTTTAAGTTGTGTGTTCTAACTCCTTTTAATTCAACAGGGCTTTTTATGATTTCTTCCAGCCTCTTTTTTTCTTCCGGTTGCTTATCCTTCTTAGTTTCTGTTAATGCTTGTGCAGTATACGATTTTTTGGAGCGTAATAAATCTTTAAAACTTCCGGAGAAAATTACTTCACCTCCATAATCACCTCCTTCAGGGCCTAAATCTACAATATGATCGGCATATCTTATTAATTCTTCGTCGTGTTCAATGACAATAACGGTATGCCCATTTTGAGTCAGGTTTTGCAATGCTTTTAACAGGATGGAAACATCGTAAGGATGGAGTCCTGTGGTAGGTTCGTCGAAAATATATAGGGTGTGGTTTTTCGAAGGTTTTACCAGCTCGGCAGCTAATTTTAATCGTTGCGCTTCGCCACCGGATAATGTAGTAGCCGATTGTCCTAATGCCAGGTATCCTAATCCCAAATCATTCATCGTTTTAAGATAATGATGAATGGTTGGTTCGTCTATAAAAAAGGTAAGGGCATCTGAAATTTCCATCTCAAGAATGTCAGCGATATTTTTTCCCTTATATTTTATTTTCAGTGTTTCATCATCGTAGCGTTTTCCCTGGCAGGTTTCACAAGTGGTTTCAATATTGGCTAAAAAGTGCATTCCGGTTTGGATGATCCCGGCACCCTGACAGGTCTCACATCTTCCGCCCTGTGTATTAAAGGAGAAGTGCCCCGATTTCCAATTTCTATTTTTTGATTCAGGCAATGAAGCAAATAATTTTCGAATTAAATCAAATAATTTTGTATAGGTGGCCGGATTGCTTCGCGGTGTTCGTCCGATGGGCGTTTGATTGATTTCAATTATTTTCTGAACAGGTGTATCTTCGACAATTTCTTTTACTTCCAAATCAACTGTTTTCTCGTGATTAAGCTTTTGTTCAAAATATTTTCCAATGACTTCAAAAACAAGGGTGGATTTCCCGGCACCGGAAACTCCTGTAACAATATTCAATGCATGTAAACGGAAGTTTGCATGGATATTTTTAAGGTTATGCAGATTTGCTTTCTTTACGGTTAGCCATTTTTCTTCTAATTTTTTTGGAGAGGTATTTTTTATTGAGTTCTTATTTAGGTATTTTAATGTTTCACTTTCTGCACATTTAATTTCATGTAGATGATTCAAATCCGTGTCAAATAAAATTTTTCCTCCATCTGTTCCTGCTTTTGGTCCAACATCAATAATACGGTCGGCGCTGAGCATGGTTTCCTTATCGTGTTCAACAACCAAAACGGTGTTGCCCTGATCACGCAGCCGTTTCATAATTTTTATCAACCGGGCGTTGTCTCTCGGATGTAATCCGACAGAAGGCTCATCCAGAATATATAAGATTCCGCGTAACCCGTTACCAACCTGTGTGGCCAATCTTATTCTTTGTGCTTCGCCACCCGAAAGGGTTGTGGATTCGCGCATTAAGGTTAAATAGTCTATTCCAAGCTCTTCGAGAACAGAACAACGTTCAATGATTTTATTTTTTATCGATACAAAAACCTCTTCATCGGTATCATTATAAGCAATATTTTCAAAAGATGTTCTTAATGCGGATATCGATAAAGAGCTATAATCAAAAATATTTTTATTGTTAAAAGTAACCGACAGCGCTTGCTGATTAAGTCTTTTTCCCTGGCATTGCTTGCAAGTTACGGTTTTAGCAAATCGCAAAATATTTGGATTTCTGTCCACACGTAAAATGTTTTCCATAATGGGTAATATTCCTCTATAACACCCTTCTTCACGGGGCTTGGCAGTAATTCCGCTCCATTTCATTCGCGATTCGAGCGTATGTTTACCAAATGGGATGGTGATTTTATTACTTCCATAAAAAATAATATCTTTTTGTTCATCCGTTAAATCTTTCCATGGGATATCCACATTAAATCCTTCGGAACGGCAAACCCTGTCGAGCACATCGATGGTTACCTGAGAATAAATAGTATAACCCGATGGAGTGGTTATTTTTAAGGCTCCCTCACGTAAGCTTTTCGTTGGGTCTTTTATTAATAATTCCGGGTCGATTTGGTCTTCAACACCCAGCCCTTTGCAATTGGGGCAGTACCCATCAGGACTGTTAAAAGAGAAAAGGCTGCGTGACAATTTGATATCCGGGAATTGTTTGGATCTCTGCCCTAAACGGGCAAAAAGCAAACGCAGATAATCGTAAATTTCGCTTATGGTACCAACGGTAGAACGGGGGTTTCGACTAACCGTCTTTTGATCTACAGAGATAGCCGGCATTAATCCCTCGATTCGATCTACCTCAGGCCGGCTCATTTTACCTAAAAACTGACGGGCATACGAAGAAAAAGATTCGAAATACCGGCGCTGACTTTCTTTACAAATAACATCGTACACCAGGGAAGATTTTCCTGATCCTGAAACTCCGGTTATACAGGTTATCTGATGATGAGGAATTTTTAAGCTGACATCTTTAAGATTGTTTTCTTTAGCTTTCTCTATATTGATATAATCATGCACTTTATTTTTCATTTCTTTCTGTTTGTATGCAAATATAGAGAAATAGTGAATTTTATGAAGTGAAAATTCTAATTGAAATTATATCAAAAAAAGAGGACTAAAAAACATAAAGTCCTCTCTCAATTTATCATCTTATTAAAGCCAACTATTTATAAGTATTCGCTTATTCAAAGTATTCAAAAGCTTCGATGATATCCAGATATACACCATCGAATCCGGCATCAATAATTTTATCAAGATAAGCAGTTTCACTGCCTAAAATGATCGCTTTCCAATCAGCATTCCAATATTCAACTTTAAGTTTCCTTCCCATTCGGGATTTTCTGCCTTAAGCCATGTTGGAGAGCCCACGGTCCATGATTCATCCCAATAATAGCGGTAATCTTCAGCTTCTCCAATACTCATGTAGGAAACAATCAGTCGGGTCCCTCCATTAGCTTTTTGTTTTAATTGTTCAATTTCGGCAGTATTAAATTCCTCGTCTTCGTCACCAAAGAAAAGATCCATGATCAAAAGATCATAGTTTGTTGCTTTAATTGCATTTACAAATTCTGTTTTTGAAGCGAAATTTGTAGGATTAATTAGATACAAGAAATTTTGTACATCATGAATACTTGAGATTATGTCACTATTTTCATTGTAAACAGATAATGGATAATCCGGGATTTGGCTCAACTCCCTGTCATCAGCAGCAAAAGAAATATAGTTTTTTGCACTGTTTTTTGTATATGAATCATCCATTTTTGAGTGTGTGTAGCAATAGTCAGTAACTAAAATTACATTTCCTGTCGATTCAGATATATCTAACAAAGATGTAAGATATTCATTATCTTCATTTCCGGTAAGAATATCATCATCATCATAACCATAAAATAAATCTTCCTGTCCACATGCATCTATGGCATTGTTATAAACTACATCAGGAGATCCGTCTGTATCGCCATTAACAGAGACTAACTCATGACCATTCTGTGGTATAACTACAAAATTTGGATTTTTAGCTTTTGCGTATTGACTAATATCAGTCACAAAATCACGCATTTCTTGCTTAAAGTTAACATCAGAATATAGATTGTTGTTTTCTTCCTCATCGCTGCATGAGAAAAACATTACCAGAATAAGCGAAATAAAAATTAGTTTTTTCATGGGGGTTATGGTTCTAGCAATTAGTTAATTGTTTTTTTTTTAAACTAAAAGCTTTTTAATACATCCATAGATCAAGTATTTTTTATAAATTTATATTATAAATTTTGTACACTTTTTTTAATATGCATTTACAGCATAATAATTCCCGTTTGAGCTTCTAAAGTTTGCTCCTATCTTATATTTATTATCATCGATATCTCCCATTGTAAGATTCGTAATAATATCTTCAATGGTGTAATCATCAATTTGGTATGTAATGTAAATTCCGGAAGTACTGTTCACGTTAATAATTAAGTGATAGCCAGATGTACTATAGTCGGTAAATTCGTAGCGGATCGACCCGGATTCAATTTCCATTCCGTCGTTAGAAGTATAATTGTTAAATGTAACTGTAAATTTCTTAATATATTCAATAGTATATGATCCGGAAAATATAGGGCCGCTATATGCACTGCCGCTAACAGAGTAAGTGCCATCAGGAGAGTAGTCTGTATAGATGTATCCATAATCCAAATCGTTACGAATATTTTCAAGAATATTGTTTAGTTCAACTGCAACTAAATGGGCATCATCTTCGTCTCGTATAGTACCCATAGTTACTTCTTCAATAATATCTTCGCTTTCTTCACATGATATGAATATGGCAAAAGCAAAGAATATTAAGAATATTATTTTTATTAAATGGTTTTTTTTCATCATGTTAATAGTTTAATTTTTTTTTAGTTTCCAATTTGCCAGCCTAACATAAGTTGCAACACTACGCCAAGATGAGGTTCTTCTAAAGAATTATAATCTATGGCGTTTTCAAATTCATAATAATCGATGTTTTCTGTTTCTTTCTGAATGAACAGGGTAAGGCCTGCTGAGAGGTTAAAAGAGCCTTCGGTGACCAATCGGTACCCAGCACCAATATGAAATACATTTGCTTTATATTCATAATAGTGTCTTCCATCACTGCCACCCGGATCATAAGAATCTTTTCCTTTGAATTTTTCGAATCCAATATCTACATAAGGCCGATGTTTTCCAGAACCTAAAGGTGGAATTACCTTGGCTCCAAATCCAATTCCATAGGAACCAATTGAGGTTGTAGTTTCGTTGCTAAACCAGTCAGTAACTATACCTTGATAAATAAGGCCTGCGTAGTTCCAGCGAAAATATGGACCAATAGCGACCATATCTGCAAATTGAAAATCTACACCCAGCTGTGGCCCGAAAAATAAAAATCCCAATGGATCAAATTGGATATTTACAAGTTTTAGATTAACATCTGAGCCAGAGGATTGATAAAAAGTTGCATTGGATAATTCTGACAAACTCGTGGTTTTTTCTGGTTCCTTTGCATGGGTTGTTGTAATAATTAGTGCAAGAACCAACATCACGATTAATCTTAATGAGTTTCGTTTTGTTTTCATCTTAAGTTGGCTTTTGTTAATAAAATGCAGTTAGTTAAGGTAAATGTAGTAGTTTATCAGATGAAATTTTTGATCAATTGATGAACGGTGGAAGCTGTTTAATGAACGTTCAAGTTAAATTAATTATCGTTATGTATCCGGGAGATTGTTATTGAGATAATTCTTCAAAGATCTTCATTAATGCATCTTTTTTTCTTACGGAGACAGGAATAGATGACTGATCTTTTAAGATGACCGAACCTCCATCTGCTTTTTCAAAACGGTCGATAAAATTCAGGTTTATGATGTGCGATTTATGTATTCTCATAAATCCATGTTCTTTAAGTAATTCCTCGTAATCTTTAATAATTTTTGAGATCATAATTTTTTTGCCATTCTGAATATAAATATTGGTATAGGCACCATCAGATTCGCACCGTATAATATCTTTTACATCAATGAGGTAGATGTTTCCGGCTGTTTTTAATATGATTTTTTTAGGTTTGTCCGAGATGTTTTTAACATTTGCTAATAGTGCATCTAGTTCCAGTTTGTTATTTTTTTGGTTTAGTGCATCTTTAGCTCTTTGAATGGCATCAATCAATTCAACAGGATCAATAGGCTTAACCAAATAGTCTATCGCGCTCAGTTTAATGGCCTTAAGGGCAAATTCTTCGAAAGCAGTAATAAATATTATTTTAAAGTTTGTTTGGTTAAAATGTTCAAGTAGCTCAAAACTTGTTCCATCGGGCAAATTAATGTCAAGTAAAACTATATCAGGTTCTGACTTTTGCATGATTTCTTTTGCAGAAGATATTGTTCTTGCGGTTCCGGTTATTTCGGAATTTTCACAATAATTCTGAATAATATCAGTAATTGTGTCAAGAACAGGTTTCTCATCTTCAAGTACAAAGATTTTAATCATTTTAATAAGCTTAAGCTGACAATAAAGGTAGTTCAAAAATTACTTTTGTGCCAATCGGATTGTTTTCATTATTTTTTAAATCTATAATATTAAAACGAATTCCTTTTTTATAGGTTTTTCTCATTGATTTTATTCTTTGATTTGTTATATCGGTTGCAAATGATTTTTGTTGATTGTTCTTGTTAATTTTAGCATTTTCTCTTCCAATGCCATCATCTGTAATTTCTACATAGAGTTTACTTTGATCTTTTTTAAAGTTGATATCGATTTTACCTTTTTGTTCCTGTGTCTTCATAATTCCATGTTCTATCGCATTTTCAATAAATGGCTGTAAAAGCATGGGAGGTATGGCAAAATCTTCTGAATCAAACGCTTCTTTCCCTTGAATTTTATACTCTAAATTGCCATCTAATCGTAAATTTTGAAGATTCAGGTAATCTTCAAGTGTTTGAATTTCAGTTTCTAGTGTTACAACTTCTTCTATAGAATTTTGTAAGATTGAGCGCATTAATTTTGCAAAACTTGACAAATATGAACTTGCTTCCAGCGAACGGTTTTTTACAATGTAGTGCTGTATGGCAGCAATAGCATTGAAAATAAAATGAGGATTCATTTGGGTTCTAAGAAGTTTTTGTTCCAGCTTACTATTTTCAGCTTTAACTTTTAACCTGCTATTTCTTATTAAAAGGATTAATCCGCCAGAAATGATTAAAAGTAATGCAATGGCACTAACATATTTGATGTTAGCCTTCTGTAATTTTAACTGTTGAATTTGATTCTCATTTTCCAGGTTCTCAATCTTTTGTTGTTTCTTTTGTGCTTGATAAATAGCTTCTAACTTTTGCAATTGCTCCGTTTTTTCAGAATCAAAAATGCTATCTTTTAAAGCGTAGGCTATTTTCTGTAAATCAAAAGCTTTTTTGTAACTACTAACTTTTGAATAATATGCAGCAAGGCGCTCATAAGCTTCCATTGTATTTCTGGTTAACATTAGTTTTTTGGATTCATCCACTACTTTTTGTACATATTTAATCGCTTCCTGATAATTTCCTTCTGCTTCGTAAAGATCTCCAAGGTATAAATAGCTCTCTAATAATAACTGTGTATTAACGTTTTTCATTTCGGTTACTTTAAACAAATATTCTTTAGCTTTAGTAAGATTCCCTAATTTAAGGTAGGATGAACCCACATATATCCATGAATCGGCCAAAAAGTAATTTGAATTGATTTCCGTAGCGAGTTTAATTACATCCTCAAATTCTGATATGCATTCCTTATATTTTTTTTGCTCATGAAGAATCAATGCTCTGTTTAATTTAGAGCCACAGATTCCATATTTAAAATCGATTTTTTGGTAGTGTTCAATTGCTTTTTCGATATATTCTTTACCCAGATCATATTCTTTAATATAAATATAGATACCCGACAATGTCATGTATGCGCCACCCAGTTCGAAATGTTTGTCCGTATTTTCATAATATTCCAGCGATTCGTGTATATATTCCTGAGCAATTGAATATGCACTTAAATGAACGTAAACAGCACCAATTGATAACTTTAAGGCAGCAATACCTTTTGTTGAGTTTAGTTCTTGATAAAGATGTAATGATTTATTCATATATTCCATAGCTTCAGGGAAATCACCCATTTGTTTCAATAATCTTCCCATTCTTGCATAACACAATGCAAGCCCCTCTTTATAATTAGCATCTTTACATTCTTTTTCGATTCTTTTTAATTCGATTATTGCAGAATCAGGACTTATATTGAATAAATGTTCTGAATGAATGAATGAATTTTTTAAATAAGTTGTGTCAATTGTATTTTTAGCCATGGAGGGCTTTATTAGCGAAAATAATAAAATACAAATAAGAATGTTTCTCATAGCAAAAAGGTTGGAACGGTTTGTAATTATTAGTTTACGTAAGTTATGAAATTTATTTAAATAATTATTTTTAGAATTTGTAATAATTTTTGTAAGAAACGATATTTTTTTATTACTAATTTAACAACATGCACCTTAGAGCAGATTCAAATAATATAAACATGAAAGAGGAATTCATTTCTCTTGTCGAAAAACACCAGGGAATCATCCTTAAAGTTGCCCGAATGTATTGTGATAATAATGAATGCAGGCAGGATTTATTTCAGGATATATTCGTTCAGTTAAGGAAGTCGTATCCTTCTTTTAATCATCAGTCAAGATTCTCAACCTGGATGTACCGGGTGGCTTTAAATACAGCCATTGCACAATTTAAAAAAGACAAGAAAAATGTTGAAGAAGCAACTCCTCAAATGCCTATTCATACTGTTGAGGGCGAAACTTTTTAAAAAAAAGAAGAAATTTCATGAGTAAAAATTTAAGTTTGTAAAAAAATGTTTAATCGGTGGGCAAACTATTTTTAAAGTAAAAGTTGATTAAATTTCTACTTTAAATGGATGAAATCAGGATATTGTAAATAAAATAAATATATAAACATATGAGTGAAGCTATTTCTACGAACGATAAACCACTAATAAAACAAACCTGGCTTAGGATTTTGTTATTCATCCTGATGTATCTTATAGGATCAGGTGTGATTTCAATAATTTTTGGCTTTTTGATAATGATAATACAAGGCTTATCCATTCAGGAAATGATGAGTAGTAGCGGGAATTTGCCTATGATGATTTTTTCCCAGTTTATGTCGTTAATTGCAGCAGGATTAGCAATTTGGGTATTTAGAAAATTTATAGACCGGAAATCAATATTGTCTTTAGGATTTTGTATAAAAGGAAGACTTAAAGATATTATTGCGGGATTTTTATTTGGCTTTATCTTACAAGGGTTAGGTTTCATCATTCTCTATTTTTTTAATCAACTTACAGTTACCGAAATTGCTTTTAATGCAAATACATTCTTTGGTTTCTTAATCATGTTTATCATTGTGGGGATTGTCGAAGAAAGTATAATGAGGGGGTATATCCTTTCCAATTTAATGGAACATATGAAAAATAAATATGTGGCCCTGTTGATATCTGCTGTTATATTTGCTGTTTTTCATGGTTTAAATCCCAATATTACTGTTTTAGGATTTATTAATCTTATTTTAGCAGGTTTTGTATTAGGGATTACCTATATCCATACCAAAAACTTATGGTTTCCCATCTTTCTGCATATTAGCTGGAATTTTTTCCAGGGTCCGGTATTTGGTTTCGAAGTAAGCGGAATAAATACGAAAGCCATTATTAATCACAATGTAACCGGAAATGATCTAATTACAGGAGGTAGATTTGGTTTCGAAGGTTCTATATTGATTACCATACTTTTAATTGTAATTACCTTTTTTATAGATTTATATTATCGAAAGAAAGTATAATTTTATTTTTTATAAAAAATACCAATTATTTACTTTTGTTCATTATTTTAGCACCCCGCTTTTTAAGTTTTAAGGATGAATAAAAAAGAAAGTATTGAACAATTTTTAGACCCTAAAAAAATAGCAGTTGCCGGAGTTTCGGCGAATACCAGGAAATTTGGATATGCAGTATTTAGCGAACTCAGGCAAAAAGGATTTGAAATCTGTCCGATTAACCCTGCAAGGAGTGCAATTGAAGATGTTAAATGCTATCAATCTGTTCTGGATATCCCTGATGAATATAAAAAACTATTTATTGTAACTCCAAAGTCAGAAACAGATATTATTTTACAACAAGCTGCACAAAAAGGAATTAAACATGTGTGGATTCAGCAAATGTCGGGGACAGAAAATTCGAGGAATATTGCAGCTGAGAAAGGGATCCAACTGATTGATAAATCTTGTATATTAATGTATGCGCAACCTGTTAAAAGTATACATAAATTTCACCGCGGACTCTGGAAATTTTTTGGGTTACTAAACAAATAAATATGGATACATAAATTTATATAAAAAAACATGAAAAGACTTTTTAGCGTTCTCCTTTTTGTACCTATGGTTCTGTTTTATTCCTGTGAAGAAGAAGAGGTATATAACGAGGAAGAACAATTAAAAAAAGATATTGCTTTAATAGAGGAATATCTTAAAGAGAATGATATAACTGCTCAATCTACAGCATCCGGATTGTATTATATCATTGAAGAACAAGGCACAGGAGTGAAACCCAGTTTGCAATCTGAAATTACTGTGGCATTTACTGGTGAGCTACTTAATGGCACTGTCTTTGACAGTGGAACAGTTGATAAATATCCTTTGTATAACCTTATTGAAGGCTGGCAGGAAGGATTAGTGCTTTTTAATGAAGGAGGAAAGGGGCAGCTGTTCATCCCGTCAACGTTAGGTTATGGTAATAGAGGGCAGGAATTAATTCCTGCAAACTCGGTATTGATTTTTGATATCCATTTACAGGCAGTGTGGAATTAATAAAAATGTTTTATTGACTTCTTATCGGTAAATTACTTCATACTAGATGGTTCGTCTGTTGTATTCATAAACAGATGCATTTCCAGTGTAGTTTTCTATAGGGTTTTTCTTTAATTGATTATCTGATTACAAGAAACAATGAACAATAAAATAGTTGAGATATGAAAATTTTACACTGGCTTCTTCCCTTGGTATTTTTATTTCTGTCATGTACAGAAAATCAAACGTATAAGTTTAGAAATGATTTGCAAAATTCGGGGTTATATAAATCGCCTTCAATTGAATCCGCCCCTGTGGAGTTATGGAAATATGAGACCCGGGGTAATGTTTTTGCATCTGCTGTTGGCGATAAGGATAGAATATATATAGGTAGCGGCGACAGCTATTTTTATTGTTTAGATGCTAAAAACGGTGAACTTATCTGGAAATTTAAGACGTCCGGCGAAATATATTCTACAGCTATTGCAGATAATCAATTTGTTTATTTTCTAAGTTATGATGGGTTTTTATATAAGCTAAAGAAAGAAACAGGTAAGCTCATCTGGAAATTTGAAACTGAAGGAGAGCAAAAACATCTCATCAAAAATTATTTTAATCCCAACGAAATGGTTGAAGATGTTTGGGATTTTTATCAATCATCACCAGTTATTTATGATCAAACCATTTATTTTGGTTGTGGGCCTCATTTTTATGCTGTTGATGTTGATTCCGGTCAAAAAAAGTGGCAATTTAAAACTGAAGGAACCATTCATTCATCGCCTGCAATAAAAGACAATAAAGTATTTTTTGGAAGTTTCGACAGCAGAATTTATTGCCTTGATACCCAAACAGGCACCGAAGTCTGGCAATATGAAACAGGCAGAGATACGACGCAATATGTGTGGTTGGGAGTTCAGGCATCACCGGTAATAGAAAATGAACGGTTATACATCGGATCGCGGGATGCCCTGATATATTGTTTCGATATAAATACAGGCGATACAATCTGGACCAATAATAATTTTAACCGGTCGTGGATGCCTTCATCGTTTGCTGTTGGTGAGAATTTGTATTGCGGATCATCCGATGGATTTAAGTTTTATATCATCGATAAAAATACAGGTAAAATAATTCATACCGTAAATACAAATTCATATACCTTTTCTTCTCCTGCTATTGACCAGGAAATGGCTTATGTTGGGTCTGCAAATGGAAGATTATACGGGATTAATTTAAAAAATCAGGCTGTTAGCTGGCAGTTTAAAACTAACGCAATTAAGCAAGATTCGCTTAATATTTATGACACCAAAGGGAGAATGAATAAAGATAAGTTAAGAGAATTAATGATAACAATGAATGCAGACAATTACCCCGGGTTGGTTAAAATGTATACCTGCCTTTTTAAAACATCAGGAGCTATTTTTTCATCTCCTATTATTCAAGATCAAATCATTTATTTTGGTAGTTCCGATGGCTTTGTGTATGCACTATCAAAGAAAGATGCTTTAAAAAAGATATAATGTCTCTTCCCTTATAATAGTTTTTCTAATATCCTTTATTTTAGGCTCTTATTCAGAAGGCCTAAGATTCGTTAAAATAAAAGAGTATAAGAATTAAAGATACGATTTTGTGGATTATAGAAAAAAAAATTATTATTGCGGTTCATATAAAAAAATATAGCCGATGAGACAAATGTTTGACAAGATTCGAAGAGTAATGAGCAGAATTTTTGCCCGCTCGCTTGATTATGTTGAAATTATAGGTAACCGGTTGCCTCATCCTGCAACACTTTTTGCATTGTTAGCCCTCCTTGTGGTTTTGATTTCGTGGTTGGGACATGTTTTGGGAGCTCACGCCGTTCATCCTGTAGAAGGCTCTGTAATTGAAGCCCGTAATTTATTGAGTGCCGATGGACTTCGTTGGATGTATACCAATCTTATTGAAAATTTTCTGAAATTTCCACCCCTGGGATATGTGTTGGTTGTGATGATTGGTATTGGCGTTGCTGAAGGTTCAGGATTATTTAATACCATGATTAGATCCCTTGTTTTAAGTGCACCTCCTAAACTAATTACAGGAGCAATTGTTTTGGCCGGAATCCTTTCCCATTTAGCATCCGAAGCAGGATATGTAATTCTTATCCCTTTAGGGGCCATGATATTTCACGCCCTTGGGAGGCATCCCATGGCCGGACTTGCAGCTGCATTTTGTGGGGTAAGTGGAGGTTTTGGAGCTAATTTTTTTATTGGTTCAATCGATCCTGTTTTAGCCGGTATTTCTGAATCGGCAGCACAAATGATTATACCCGATATTAGGGTAAACCCTGCTGTTAATTATTACTTTATGTTTGTATCCGGGTTTTTAGTTGTAATAGTGGGTACGTGGGTCACAGAAAAAATAGTGGAGCCTCGGCTAGGCAAATATCAAGGCAATGCAGAAAAATTGCCCATCGAGCAACTTACTCCCGAAGAAAAAAAAGGGTTAAAGTATGCCGGCTGGAGTTTGTTATTAACCCTTGTTGCCCTGGCATTTACGGTTATTCCTGAAAATGGTGTTTTTAGAGATCCTGCAACAGGTTCTGTACTTCATTCTCCTTTTTTTGACGGGATAATCATTGCTATATTGATTATGTTTTTTATTCCCGGCCTTGTCTATGGTATTATTGTTGGAACCATTAAAAGCGATAAAGATGTTGCCAAATTTCTCGGGAAGTCGATGGCCGGGATGGGTGGTTATATTGTTCTTGTATTTTTTGCCGCTCAGTTTGTTTACTTTTTCAATTATAGTAATTTAGGAATCATCTTTGCCATCAAAGGAGCACATACACTACAAAACATTGGCTTAACCGGTGTTTCGTTAATTGTGGCTTTTGTATTCCTGTCGGCATTTATAAATATGTTTATGGGCAGTGCTTCGGCTAAATGGGCTATTATGGCTCCGGTTTTCATCCCTATGTTAATGCTTATCGATCCGCCCTATCATCCGGGATTGACTCAGGCAGCCTTTCGAATTGGCGATTCTGTTACCAATCTGATAACTCCCATGATGAGCTATTTTGCATTAATTGTTACTTTCGCACAAAAATATGATGAAAAATATGGTGTAGGAACTATTATTTCTTCCATGTTACCATATACTGTAGTGCTTTCTTTAGGATGGATTGTGCTTTTGATTATTTGGATGTTAATAGGTTTACCATTAGGACCCGATGGACCGTTATATATTCCCTCACCATAAAAAAGGGAAAGAATCTCCGGAACTTTTATTCCGGAGATTCTTTTTTATATTCAGTAAATTCGTATTGCTGATTTCTTAGCTGAGGTTTAAAACCTGCTTCGCGGATTGCCACCTGAATACCCTCTGCATCGAATTTATAATCGGCACCGGCCGAGGATACCACATTTTCTTCTATCATTATAGAACCAAAATCGTTAGCTCCGGCATGCAGGCATATTTGTGCGATATCTTTCCCTACCGTAAGCCATGATGCTTGTATGTTTTTGATATTGGGCAACATGATTCGTGACATGGCAATGGTTCTGATATACTCTTCCGAAGTAACCTTGTTTTTAATACCCATCTGGCGTTGTAAAATGGTGTTTTCATCCTGAAAAGGCCAGGGAATAAAAGCCAAAAAGCCGGGTGAAGTCTCCGGTTTTTCAGATTGAACCTGTCGAATAGCAGTTAAATGCTCTATTCGTTCCTTTTTGGTTTCCACATGACCGAACATCATTGTTGCCGAGGTAATCATATTTAGCTTGTGCGCTTCTCTCATGACATCGAGCCATTGCTTCGTGTTGGCTTTCCCGGGCGATATACTTTGCCTTACCCTGTCGCAAAGAATTTCAGCGCCTGCTCCGGGCAAACTGTCTAATCCCGAATCAATCAATGATTCAAGGATTTCTTTGTAACTTTTCTTTTCTAATCTTGCTAAATGTACAATTTCAGGAGGGCCCAAAGCATGTAATTTCAATTGCGGATAAAGCTTTTTTAATTCGCTGAATAACCCGGTATAAAAATCTAATTTTAATTTAGGGTGCAACCCTCCCTGTAATAATATCTGAGAGCCACCTAACTTAAACAACTCATCTATTTTGGTTTTATATTCTTCTATCGAAGTAATATAAACATCTTTATCGTTTGGCCTGCGATAAAAATTACAAAACTTGCATTGTGAGATACAGGCATTGGTGATGTTTACATTTCGGTCGATTTGCCAGGTGACTGTATCTCCCGGTTTTTGATGTTTTTTTAATACATCCCCAATATACATTAACTCTTCTAAAGGCGCAAAATCATATAAATAGAGTCCTTCGTCGACAGATAAATATTCAAGATTTAATGCTTTTTTATATATTTCTTTTCGCTTCATCTAAAAAATTGATTGTATGCAAAAATAATTAATTCCATGAATGATATTATCATATTCACTTGAATCAATTTTATTAACTTTACAAATTACACGTAAAGATGTTCAGGTTATGAATTTAAAAATAATAAAAACGAAAGATGTTCAAATCGATTTACCCGTAATTTACCTTACTTCGGATTATGAAGAGTTAAAAAAGTATTCTTTTTCTCCTGCCGAATTTGAATATATAAAAAGGCAGGTTGCCGAGGATAAAAAATGGGTTAAAATTAATTCATATTTTAAATGGTCGTATATCTATATTGAAAGCGCTGATAAAAAAATAGCTTCACGAAAAGAGAAGTTGCGCAGAGCAGCAGGGGATTTGTATAAAGATTTAAAAGAGAATAAGCACGAAGAGATACTGGTTGTTGATTTGTTAGATAATAGTGAATTTGCTTTGGCGTTTATCGAAGGGTTGGGGTTGACTCATTATCAGTTTTTAAAATATCAAACTAAAAAAGAGGAAAAAAAATATCCGTTAAAGGAAATTAATGTTTTTAGCCCAACAATTACCGATGAACAAATCGGGCAGCTTATTATTTTATTACAAGCGGTGTATTATACGCGGGATCTGATTAACGAGCCGGTTGCCGGACTTAATGCAGAGCAACTGGCCGGGGAGTTTAAGAAGATGGGACAATTAGCAGGTTTTGAGGTAGAGATCTTTAACCAAAAAAAGATTGAATCTTTAAAAATGAATGGCTTGTTAACCGTAAACAAAGGGAGTGTTGACCCACCTACTTTCTCTGTTTTAACGTGGAAACCCGAAAATGCAGTCAATAAAAACCCATATGTATTAGTTGGAAAAGGAGTAGTATATGATACCGGGGGAATGAATTTAAAACCCGGCAATTATTTAGACACGATGAAATCTGATATGGCCGGTGCTGCAAGTGTTGCAGGTGCTTTATATGCTTTGGCTCAGGCTAAATTACCGGTTTATGTGATAGCACTTATTCCGGCTACCGACAACAGAACCCATGGTAATGCATATGTGCCGGATGATGTCATTAGGTTTTCCAACAATGTATCGGTTGAGGTAAAAAATACCGATGCCGAAGGACGATTAATCTTAGCCGATGCGCTAATCTTTGCCAAACAATATCAACCTAAATTAGTTGTCGATATCGCAACGCTAACCGGTTCAGCAGCCCATGCCATAGGCAATCAGGGCATTGTTGCCATGTCTAATATTGATAATTCTGAAAATCAATTATTTGACGAGCTGAAAATTTCGGGAGATAACATTTACGAACGAATGGTTGAACTTCCTTTGTGGGATGAATATGATAAAATGCTGGAATCAGCTATTGCCGATATTCAAAATATTGGAGGAAAAGAAGCCGGAGCAATCACTGCAGCTATGTTTTTAAAACATTTTGTTGATTATCCATGGATTCACCTTGATATTGCAGGTTCTGCTTTTTTGTCCAAAGCCGATAATTATAGAGGCATTGGCGCTACAGGTGTTGGTGTCCGGTTGTTTTTCGACTTCTTTATGAGCCGGTTATAAAACTTAGCGAATAATTATTAATTTTGCTTCAAATAGAAAATTATTAAAAAAGTAAATATATGATTCAGGATAAAATAGTTGTTGGAATATCTCATGGAGATATCAATGGGATCAGTTATGAAGTGATTATAAAATCATTAATGGATAATAGAGTTCTTGATTTTTGTGTTCCGGTAGTTTTCGGGTCTGCAAAGGTCGCTGCTTATCATCGTAAAGCTTTAAATATTGCGAACTTTAGTTTTAATAATATTAAATCTGCTGCTGATGCAAATATTAAACGGGCAAATATTATTAATTGTCTCGATGATAATGTTCGGGTTGAATTAGGGAAATCAACATCCATAGCCGGAGAATCTTCATTTATTTCTTTAGAACAAGCGGTAAAAAATTTAAAAGAAAGAACAATTGATGTTTTAGTTACTGCACCCATTAATAAGGATAATATCCAGTCCGACCAGTTTCAATTTCCGGGGCATACCGAGTATCTTACCAAAGAGAGTGGGGCAGAAGAATCATTGATGCTTATGGTTAGCGAAAATTTAAAAATTGGGGTAGTTACCGGGCATATTCCTATTAAAGAAGTTCCGGAAGCTTTAAGCGTAGAAAATATTTTGAATAAAGTCAGGATAATGAATCAAAGTTTGATACAGGACTTTAGGATAAGGAAACCCAAAATTGCTGTTTTAGGATTAAACCCACATGCAGGAGACAATGGTTTAATAGGAACTGAAGAAGAAGATATTATTATTCCTGCGATTGAAAAAGCAAAAGAGGAAAATATCCTGGCTTTAGGTCCTTATCCGGCGGATGGTTTTTTTGGAAGTACCCATTTTAATAAATTCGATGCAGTTTTAGCGATGTATCATGATCAGGGATTAGCTCCTTTTAAAGCATTGGCTTTTGATTCAGGAGTGAATTTCACCGCAGGGTTGGATTTTATCCGAACCTCTCCGGGACATGGTACCGCTTATGAGATTGCCGGGCAAGGGAAAGCTTCTGTCGATTCTTTCAGAAATGCTATTTATCTTGCTTGCGATATCTATAGAAACAGAACAGAATATAAAGAGATTTCTAAAGATCCTTTGCAGCATTTTGAGATTTCAGATAAAGATTCGGAATAATATTTTTTATTTCTAGAAATGGGTTGGTCAAAAGGCCAACCCTTTTTTAATGTTTTATAACATAAGAATGATGTTTTATTAGGAAAATTACCTCTGTTAATAAGGTAAAATATTTAGTAAATTTGTTTCAATACCTTTTTATTAAACATATATTATCCGTAATTATTCTTTTGCCTTAGAGATTTGAATACGGATAATTTGAAATGAACTTTTTACCATAAATTATAAACTAAATACGGAGGTACTCATGTCTAAAATTGATCTGTCCCTAAAAAATCTTGAAGAACTTTTTCCTGATGATTTTTCGCAGGAACAAATTGCCAGGGCAAAAACATTGTTTCTGAAACAATTGGCTTTACTGAGCCATAAATTTTATGGAGGAAAAATACAAACTCTTCCAAAGGCCGGTGTTTACGGGTTTAACTGGTTTAATGTTTATTACACCCCGGGGGTGTCAAAAATATCAACCACAATTCGTGATGATAATAACACCTCTTTTGAGTTATCCAACAGAGGGAATATGGTAGCCGTTGTTTCTGATTCAACCAGGGTTTTGGGTGATGGTGATTGTACTCCTCCCGGAGGATTGGGAGTTATGGAAGGAAAAGCCTATTTAATGAAATATTTGGCCGGAATTGATGCAGTTGCTCTTTGTGTAGATAGTTATAACAAAAAAGGAGAACATGATCCGGATAAAATCATTGATTTTGTAAAAATGCTACAACCCAGTTTTGGTGCTGTTAACTTAGAAGATATCTCTCAGCCTAATTGTTATAAGGTGTTGGATACTTTACGCGAAGAGTGTGATATTCCTGTTTGGCACGATGATGCACAAGGTACCGGCTCGGTTACCGTTGCCGGATTAATTAATGCTTTGAGGATTGTAAATAAGGATATAAAGGATATTAAAATTGTTTTTCACGGAGCAGGAGCCTCCAATGCAACCATTGCCCGATTAGTCTTACAAGCCGGAGCAGATCCTGAAAAGATGATTTTATTTGATTCTAAAGGAGGATTACATAAAGATAGAAGCGATATTGAAAAAGATCCCCGGTTTTATCGTAAGTGGGAACTTTGCCAAAAAACTAACCCCAAAAAGATTTCTGATGTAGAAGAAGCGCTTAAAGGAGCCGATGTTTTGATCTCATTAAGCAAGCCGGGTCCTGATGTTATTAAACCTCAATGGATTAGAGGAATGGGAACCAAGCCGATTGTTTTCGCCTGTGCGAACCCGGTTCCTGAAATTTATCCTTATGCTGCCAAAGAAGCCGGCGCTTATATTGTAGCTACAGGACGTGGAGATTTTCCTAACCAGGTGAATAACTCCTTAGGTTTTCCCGGAATTTTGAAAGGAGCCCTTTTAGTTCGTGCTCGTAAAATCACCGACGAAATGGCTGTTAAAGCAGCCTATTCTATGGCTAATTATGCCGAAAAGAATGGGATTAATCCTGATTATATTATGCCGAAAATGGATGAAACGGAAATGTTTGCCCATGAAGCAGCTGATGTGGCAATGGAAGCTATAAAAAATGGTGTTGCTCGAACGGAATTAACCCGCGATGAGGTATTTAAGAAAACAATGGATGATATTAAGCAGACCCGGAATACTATTGATATGATGATGCAGCATAATTTCATTCCTCAACCTGATATAAAATTGCTTGAAGAGGCCTTGAAATTTGCTGTAGATCAGGTGAAATAAAAATTTTCTAATTACAGATAAAAATAGAGTTGCCTTAATGGGTAACTCTTTTTTTGATGATGTGTAAAAAAATCTGGCTTCTAAAGTATTTCTAATGCTGAAGTATTTTGTTCTTTTTAGCTTCAGGGAAAATAATTTTACAAGAATTTTTATGAACTCAATTTTTATGTATTTTTATCGTTTATTATAAAAATAAGATATGTACGAATTTATTACCGGAGAAATTAAAGAGATTTATCCGACCTATATTGTTTTAGAAAATTCCGGAATAGGGTTTTTTATAAATATATCTGTAAATACTTATTCTCAGGTTACAGGGAAAGAAAAGTGCAGGCTATATATCTATGAGGTTATTCGCGAAGATGCACATCAGCTTTATGGATTTTTTGATAAAAAGGAGAGAAACACCTTTTTACAGCTAATCTCCGTTTCGGGGGTGGGAGCGAATACTGCTCGTATGATGCTCTCATCGCTTCATGCCGATGAAATAGAGAATGCAATTTTACAGGGTGATGTAAATCTATTAAAAAGCATCAAAGGAATAGGGGCAAAATCTGCCCAACGTATAATTGTTGATTTACGCGATAAAGTAGGAAAAACGGATGACACCGGACAAATTATTTCTACTTTAAACAATACAATTAAAGAAGAAGCGTTATCTGCTTTAGTTATGTTGGGTTTTCCCAAAGCTAAGGTAGATAAATTGATCAATAATATTCTTAAAGAGCAAAAGAATCTTACAGTGGAAGATTTAGTTAAAGAGTCTCTAAAAAGAATTTAATTGGTGTAAAGTGTAGTTAAATCTTGCTGTTGAAAAAATATATTAAATACCCGGTACTCATCCTATTGTTTATTGTGCCCTGGACATTTTATACCAAGGCACAAAATGATTCAATTAATTATCAGCAGTCTCTTCATTTAGAAACAATAAATCAAGATAAATCACCGTTACAATTAACCAGCCCTGCTAATATTGTAGATACCGTTGAGTACGATCCTGAAACCAACGAATATATCTTCTCCAAAAAAATTGGACCCTATGATTACCAGCCATCCTCACGACTGACATTTGAGGAGTATAAAAATTATCAGTTCGAGCAGTCATTACGCAGTTATTGGCGGCAAAGAGCCAAAGGTGAATCTCTGGATGACCAGACAGGATTATTTCCAAATCTTCGATTAGGAGGAGAAGCTTTTGATAAGCTTTTAGGGAGCAGTGTAATAAATATTATCCCTATGGGGTCGGCGGAATTAATTTTTGGAGTAAATATTAATAGTACCGAAGACCCTACCATTGCCGAAAACCTCAGAAAAACAACTACGTTTGATTTTGAGGAAAAAATAATGATGAATGTTACCGGTACTATTGGTGATAAAATTAAGCTCGGTGTTAACTATAATACTGAAGCAACTTTTGACTTTGAGAATCAAACAAAACTTGAATATATAGGTAAGGAAGATGAAATTATTAAAAGAATTGAAGCAGGGAATGTTACCTTACCTCTTCCCGGCTCACTAATTACCGGTAGCCAGAGTTTGTTTGGCATAAAAACTGAACTTCAGTTTGGACGACTTACCGTTTCAAGTGTTTTCTCACAACAAAAAGGGGAAACAAAAGTTATTGAAGTGAAAGGCGGGGCTCAAACGCAATATTTTGAGCTTAAGGCTGATGAATACGATGCCAACAGACACTTTTTTTTATCGCAATACTTTAAAGATAATTATAATAAAGCACTCGAAGAGTTACCCGTGATTAAATCACCCTATACCATTACAAAAGTAGAAGTATGGGTAACCAATAAAGCAAACAATAACGAAGAGAATCGAAATGTTTTAGCTTTATTGGATTTGGCTGAAAGTGGGGAAAATGTTTTTGCGCAGCCCGAAATTATTAATCCGGCTTCTTTTACAAGCCTTTATCCGTCGAACAATACGAACGAACTTTATAATAAAGTACTGGTTGAATTGCCCGAAAGAAACTTTAATAATATTAATAATGCCTTAGCTAGTTGGAGTACTTATAATTATCTTCCTGGACAGGATTATGAGAAAATTGGTAGTGCAAGAAAGCTTAAACCCAACGAATATGAACTTAATGAGCAATTGGGATACATTTCGCTAAATACTGCTCTTAATGCCGATGAGATTTTAGCTGTTGCCTATGAATATGATATAGGAGGACAAAGATATCAGGTAGGGGATTTCTCTACCGATGGAATTACTTCTGATGAATTTTTGATAGCCAAGTTACTTAAAGGGACAAATCTAACACCCTCTTTACCTAACTGGGATTTGATGATGAAAAATGTTTATGCTATTGGAGCCTATCAGGTTAATAAAGAGGATTTTGTACTTGATATTTTATACCAGGATGATAAAACCGGCAATGCATTAAATTATATCCCCGAAGGAAAAATTAATAAACAGATCTTACTTAAAGTGCTTAATCTTGATAATTTAAATTCGCAGAACGACGCTATTCCTGATGGTCGCTTCGATTTTATAAACGGAATAACGATTAATGCATCTAACGGACGTGTAATTTTTCCGGTACTACAACCTTTCGGAGAGTATCTGCGGAAGCAGTTTGGTGATTCTGAAGCCGAACAAAGAATTGCTGATGATTATGTTTTTCAGGAACTTTACGATACTACCTTAACTTATGCACGCCTGGTAGCCGATAAAAACAAATTTAAATTAAGAGGTGAATATAAATCAGCTTCAAGCTCTGATATTGCCCTTAATGCCTTTAATATACCCCAAGGGTCTGTTGTTGTTACTTCCGGAGGACGAAAACTAACCGAAAATATTGATTATACCGTTGATTATAACCTGGGACGTGTGAAAATTATAAATGAAGGGCTGCTGGAGTCAGGAACTCCTTTGCAGATTTCACTCGAAAGCCAGGCTTTATACAGCATTCAGACAAAAACACTTATTGGAACCCATTTAAATTATCAGTTTTCCGATAATTTTAATATGGGGGCCACTATTATGAACTTAACCGAAAGACCGTTAACGCAAAAGGTTGCATTTGGTGAAGAGCCTATTTCAAATACTATTTGGGGACTAAATACATCATACCGAACAGAATCGCAGCTTATTACAAGCCTGGTGGATAGATTACCCTTTCTCGAAACCAAGGAAACATCATCCATTATGTTCGATGCCGAGTTTGCTCATCTTATCCCCGGACATTCAAAAGCCATTGCAAAAGAAGGAAATGCCTATATTGATGATTTTGAAGGAAGTGAGACATCGCTCGATTTAAAAAGTTTTAATACCTGGGTTATCGCCAGTGCACCGCAGGGACAACCCGGTATCTTTCCCGAAGCTTCTCTGTCTAATGATTTGGCTTATGGAAAAAATCGGGCAAAGATAGCCTGGTACAAGATTGATCCGTTGTTCTTGCGGAATAACTCATTAACCCCCGGGCATATAAAAACGGATGCTGAGCAACAATCCAATCATTTTGTCCGGGAAATATATGAAAAAGAAATTTTCCCCAATAAAGAATCAGAAACAACCGTGCCCACAGCATTGCAGGTTTTAAATGTTGCTTATTATCCAAAAGAAAGAGGACCTTACAATTACGACGATGGCTCCAATCCAACTTTTGGAGGCATAAATCCCGATGGGACTTTAAGAGATCCTGATGAACGTTGGGGGGGTATTATGCGTGAATTACCCACTACCGATTTTGAAGCGGCTAATGTGGAGTATGTTGAGTTTTGGCTTATGGACCCCTTTGTCTATGACTCGACAAATATTAATGATGGAGGATCTTTATATATAAACCTGGGGAATGTGTCCGAAGATATTCTGAGAGACTCCAGGAAAAGTTTTGAGGATGGACTACCCGATTCGGAAGATATCTCTGGTGTGGATACTACGGTATGGGGGAGAGTTCCCAGCAATGATTTTACCGTTGAAGCCTTTGATGTGGGGCGTGAAAATCAGGATGTTGGTTTGGATGGACTTAAAAATGATGATGAACAAAGTTTTTTCGAGGAGTATCTCGAAAATTTAGAATCTGTCTTAACCCAGGAAGCCCTTGATAATTTTAATGAAGATCCCTCTGCTGATGATTATCACTATTACCGGGGCGGCGATTATGATGCCCAACAATTAACGATCCTCGAACGGTATAAAAATTACAATGGGATGGAAGGGAATTCCACCGGCGAAGCTTCTGAGATTGCTACAAAAAGACCCGATACGGAAGATATTAACCGCGATAAAACACTTAGCGAAACCGAAAGTTATTTTCAGTACAAAGTGGAGCTGAAGCCTGAGTTAATGGAGATTGGTCAGAATTATATTGTAGATAAGAAAAAAGGACATAATGTTAATCTCCCCAATGGAGAAAAAAATGCAGATATAACCTGGTATCAATTCAGAATTCCCATCCGGGAACCCGAAAAAACGATAGGGGGTATACAGGATTTCAAATCCATCCGCTTTATGCGTATGTTTTTTAAAGAGTTTTCGGATAGTATAATTCTTCGTTTTGCAAAATTTGATCTGGTGCGTGGAGAGTGGAGAAAATATAATTTAAGCCTGATGGAAGGTCAGGAAGGATTATCTACACCAGAACTGTCGAACGGTACGCTTGATATTTCATCGGTTAATATCGAAGAAAATGATAACTATGTATTACCTCCGGGTGTAGATCGTGTGATTGACCCCACAAACCCTCAATTACGTCAGCTAAATGAGCAATCGATGGTTCTCAGAGTTCGTAACCTGGACGATGGAGATGCCAGATCAGCTTACAAAACCATTAATATGGATATGCGTGAATATGAAAAGCTGAAAATGTTTGTGCATGCCGAGGCTTTAGAAAATGAAATTTTAGAAGATGATGATTTAAGAGTTTTTGTTAGGTTGGGAACTGATTATAAGAATAATTATTATGAATATGAAATACCCATAAAAGTTACACAGCCAGGAAATTATGGTGATTTGGACCGGTTAACGGTTTGGCCCGAGGAAAATAATGTTGAAATAATTCTTAATGAATTAGTTCAGGTTAAACAAGCACGTAATGATCAAATGCGTCAAGCAAACTCATCTATTTCTCCCAATGCAGTTTATTCAGTATACAAAGATAATAAAAAACGGTTGTCGGTTCGTGGAAATCCAAATTTGAGCAATGTGGTAACCATCATGATTGGTGTCCGTAATCCAAGTAAACAAAACAATATTATTTCTACTGATGATGGAATGCCTAAATCAGGAGAAATTTGGGTAAACGAACTGCGGCTGACAGATTTTAAAGAAGAAGGAGGGTGGGCAGCCCGTGGCCGACTTTCTGCCCGCCTGGCCGATTTAGGGATGATTAATCTTTCGGGAAATATCAGTACCCCCGGATTTGGAAGTATTGAGAAAAAAGTGAATGAAAGAAGTAAGGAAGAAGTGATTGAGTACGATGTTTCAACAAACCTGGATTTAGGGAAGTTTTTTTCTGACGATGCCCAGGTTAGTATCCCTATGTATGCCGGATATTCCGAATCGTTTATTAATCCTGAATATAACCCACTAGACCCGGATATCCCACTTGACGATGCGATTAAAAATGCGGATTCGAAAGCTGAAAAAGATTCGATAAAAAATGTTGCTCAGGATTATACCCGTCGTAAAAGTTTGAATTTTACAAATGTCAGAATCAATAAACGTAGCGAAAAACCACGAATATATGATCCTGCAAATTTCTCGATAAGCTATTCTTATTATGAGGTTTATGCCCGGGATATTAATACTGAATATGATGTTTTAAAAAATTACAGAGGTTCTTTTTCTTATATCTATAATACACGTCCAAAGACCATTACTCCTTTCCGCAGATCCCAGGGAATACTTAACTGGAAAGCACTGGCATTGATTAAAGATTTTAATTTTAATTATATGCCGTCGAGTTTTTCTTTCAGAACCGATATGTACCGAAAATATCAATCGAACAAAACAAGAAACATCTATAGTCCCGGAATAATTATTGAACCTACCTTTGATAAAGAATTTGTCTGGAATCGTAATTATGATTTACAATGGGATATTACCCGCTCGCTAAAACTTGATTTTTCGGCTACCAATATTGCCCGTATTGACGAACCTTATGGTGAAGTTAATAAACACCACCGCGACACTTACGAACATTGGCGCGACTCTGTGTGGAATAATATTTTAAATTTTGGCAGAAATACCCAGTACCATCACAATATAAATGCAACCTACAGGGTACCGATAAATAAAATCCCTTTATTAGACTGGACCAGTGTAAATGCAAGGTACAATGCAACTTATAACTGGGATGCCGGACCAATGCTTAAAAAAAATAGCGAATATGATTTAGGCAACAACATACGTAACTCTAATACGATTCAGCTTAATGGCCAGGCCAATATGGTTAACCTATACAACAAAGCAGGATTTCTTAAAAGAATAAATCAGAAGTATGGACGGGGAAGATCGAAAGAAACCGAATACGAAGATGTATCCTATGAAGAGAAAGATGTTTGGTTTAGAGAGGGGCGCTCAAGATCCATTTATCATGAATTGATGACCGAGGATATAACCAGGGTAGCTGTAACAGATTCGGAAGGGGAAGATGTCAAAGGAGAGTGGGAGGTCGTTTCGAAACGCAGAATACGTTTTCGTTCCGACAAGGATATCGATAACGGAACCATTGTGGTTGAAGGACGCACGGAGAAAAAAGAAAACCCCCTAATATTTATTGCTGAAAATACAGCCCGGTTACTAATGTCGGTTAAAAATATATCGGTTTCCTACACCATTACAGAGGGGTCCAGCATGCCCGGGTATAAACCCTCGACAAATCTTTTGGGGATGGAAACGGTTAATAATGTAACGGCTCCCGGATGGCCCTATATTTTAGGTTGGCAGCAAGAAGACTTTGCACTTAAAGCCATACAGAATGGATGGTATACCCAGGATACAACCTTGAACAAGCCATACCTAATGACCCATAACGAAAATTTAAATATAAGAGTCACCCTGGAACCTGTTCGTGGGTTAAAAATTGATCTTACCGCTAACCGGAGTTATTCTGAAAATAATAATCGTTATTATATGCCCACATTATATGGAACCGAACCATATAATCAACAGATTACCGGTAATTTTTCTATGACCTATTTAACCATTGGTAGTGCATTTGAAGAATTAAGCAGCAGCGATAATTATTATTCAGCATCGTACGAAAATTTTAAATCCTACCGGATCGCGATATCCCAACGACTTGGCAAAGAGCGCCAAAATGATCCATTTTATAGTGGCGATGAGAGTTCCGATGAACCGGGTTATATGGACGGGTATGGAAGTTTATCGCAACAGGTAATGGGGCCGGCTTTTCTTGCGGCCTATGGTTATTATGACGAAAACAATGTGCCTCTCGAATTATTTCATCAAATTCCTTTACCCAACTGGAGCATCCGGTACGATGGATTGAAAGATATCCCTTTTATTAAGCGATTTTTTCGTTCATTTAATTTAAGTCACACCTATCGTTCGTCTTACAGTGTGGGTTCGTTTATCAATAATGCCGATTATGAAGAGGAGGACGGTTATAGCTATGTAATTGATCAGCTTAATAATTTTATACCGCAATATCAGGTAAACAGCATTACTATCAACGAGCAGTTTAGTCCGCTTATTAATGTTGATATGACCATGAATAATAATCTTACCGCACGGTTTGAAATGAAAAAGAACCGGACCGTAACACTAAGCTTTACCAACAATCAGGTAACCGAGGTGTTAAGTGAAGAGTTTGGTGTTAGTGTTGGCTATCGGTTTGATGATTTTAACCTGATATTTGACTTTGGCAATCAGCAGGAGAATTTTAAAAGCGATTTAAATATCCGGGGTAATTTTAAGATTAGAGATAACAAAACCATTTTGCGAAAAGTGGTTGAAGATGATGAGCTCCCATCGGCAGGACAAAAGGCTACTATTATTGGTGTTTCGGCTGATTATATGTTAAGCAACCGGTTAACCTTGCGATTATTTTACGATCAGAATATTTCCGATCCGCTCATTGGTAATGCTTATCGAACCTCAAATACCGATATAGGGTTTAGTCTTCGATTTACTTTAACAGAATAATTTTATTTTCGGAAAAAATGCTTAATTTTGGATTGAATTTTTTGTTTAAGTAAAATTAATCTTTTTAAAATAAATTAATTATGAATATTCCAGAAAATCTAAAGTTTACAAAAGATCACGAATGGATTCGTGTGGAAGGTAATGAAGCCTATGTAGGAATTACAGAATATGCCCAGGGCGAATTAGGCGATGTAGTTTTTGTAGAAATTGAAACAGAAGGCGAAGAGTTAGATAAAGAAGAAGTTTTTGGAACCATTGAAGCCGTAAAAACTGTTTCGGATATGTTTATGCCTGTTTCCGGCGAAGTGCTGGAAGTTAACGGTAAATTAGAAGATACTCCCGAAATCGTTAATAAAGATCCTTACGGAGAAGGATGGTTAATAAAAATTGGCCTTAAAGACGAAGCAGAACTAAATGACCTGTTAGACGCTGGAAGCTATAAAAAGCTATTAGAAGCTTAAAATAATCGATTTTAAAAAAGTAAACCGGACTGAAAAATCAGCCCGGTTTTTTTATAAAAAAATCCGGTGCTTTAAATAATAACACCGGATTTTCAATTTTATTTTGAAGCTTCTTTTAATAAAACATTACCTACCTCCCAGGCAACATTTTGGGTATCTGAACTAACATATTTAAAGGCAATATAGAAAGCAGACTCCCCATCGTAAGTTGAGAGATCAATATCTCCGGAGGATTCAAAAGTCCAGGAATCACCTGCGGGTCTGCTAATACCCGTTAATTCGTTCCACGTACCTTGTGTTGAAGGATCGCTGGTTCCATCATAATCCGTTGAAACTAAAATCTGAACGTTATTATAAATATCTGCTGAACTTGCATAGGTGCCTCCTACATCATTTATTGCTTCACGGATAACCATGGTAACATTTGTTTTGCCGGTTAAATCAATGGAAGGAGAAACCAACCAGTCTTCATTAGGTACAGAGGCTCCATCATAACCGCTCATATATGCAGACCCATTATCATAATCAGCCCATTCCCATACTTGTGCTCCATTAACATTAAATGTAGTAAATGTGCCTAAATCTGAGGCAAAATCTTCTTCAAAGAAACCAGATTCAGGAATAGACCCTGAACCATCTATCCAGTATCCGGTAGGATTTTTTAAGCCGGCTTCGTTAAAATAAGTGGTTAGGTTACCATAAACCTTAACGGATTTATCTTCGTTTCCGGGGTTTTCCACTAAATTTAAGGCAGATCGTATTTCTCCAATGGGTAGTTGTACAATAACACAATTGGCAATGCTTGTTTCGGTTTCAGAATCAGCAATAATTAGATTTGAATTGGTGCTATAAGGACCCTCAAAAGAAGGTGTGAAATCTGAACCTGATGTCTCATAAACGCCAACAATAAATCCTTCGACCCAAACATTGTTTTCTCCCTGGTTAACAATTCCGGCAGCTGCATTGTATGGGTCTTCAAAAGTTCCTGTTCCCTGAGCATCTCCTGCACTACCACCACTTAACCGTTCATTGTCCATTTCTACCTCTTCTGTCGATCTTATGTATAGTTGCAGAGTATTGCCATATTGTCCGAGAATGGCTACTATCGAACCGCTGCCATTGGGAATGGAGTCGTTTGCAAAAGAGGCATATCCGCTGGTTCTCACAATAATTTCATCTCCGTTTACATCCTCAAGGGTGCGATTTTTAGTGATTTGATTAACACTATCAGCATAGGTTTTGGAGGTGTCCGAAGCCACAAATTGAACATTATCGAGCTTTATGAGTCTTCCCTGGTAATAATCCATATTTTGAGAAATGTCTATAATGCTCACTGACTCGGGCGTTACTTCAACCTTCGTATCCAATTTGGTAACGTAATCATCCATGGTAAAGCCATTGCCATCCGGAGCGTCAATCTGGAATAGATTATTGTACTGTCCCACTTTTAAGCCGTTTAATTGTAAACGAAGCGAATCGCCCTGGTATAAACCTCCCGAAGCTTCCATGTGTAAGGCGATTGCACCGGTTTCATCCTGGATGTATGCTGTTCGGTATATATTTCCACTCTTATCATCCATAGTTACCACTGCATAAATGGATTTATCGGCGGTAAATACATAATCTCCCTCAGCATCAAAAAGGTCTTTAACCTCCTGAATAGTAATCGGATCGCCTTCGGGAATGGTTCTGGGCGGAGGGGTGTCAAATTCATCATCAACACACGAAAACATTATTAATGTCAAGGAAAATAATAATGTAAGAATTACGGGTTTATTGTTTATTTTTTTCATGATATTGTGTTTTATTGTTTTCATTGGTTCGGTTATTAAAATCTAAAGGTTAAAATGAGCATATAGGTTCTGCCCCACATGTAATAGTAAACGGGTGAAAATTTATTTACATCCTGGTTTTCGTAATCAAATCTTAGTTGTTCATACCCTCCGGTAATGAATTCCTGGTTATCGAGTACATTGGACACATTGGCATACAGGCTTAAATAGTAATCTCCAAATTTCCATGATTTTCCTCCGGAGAGATCAACGGTATATTGACTGGCTAATTTTTCCTGTTGTGTTATTTCTTTTATTTTTGCTGCACCAAGCGGTGAATTGGGTTCTAAACCTTCGATTGCATTGGTTGTTCTTCGTGCAGGATTGAAACTTAAATAAATATCATCAAAATAGCTGGCATTTACTTCAACCCACCAGTATTTAGGCGAATTATAGCTTAAACCAACAGAGTAAGCCTGTTGAGGTGTTCCGTCTACATAAAAGTTTTTAACATATACGGTTTGTGTTTCCCCCAGGGTTTCGGCGTTATTATCTCTTGTAATGGTAACGCTTGGCCTTGAGTCGTAGGTGTACTGACCTATGGCTGCAACACCCTGAACACTTAGTGTAGATGTAATATCATATTCAAGGCCAATTTCTGTTCCAAAGTGTTTTTTATCAATCCCTGTCATGGAGTAGTTCACAAAACTATTGTAATCGTCATGATAGAAACTCATCACATCAATCTGGTCTTTAAAAGTAGTATAATATCCCGATATTCTACCTCGCAGGTTAGGCATCCGGACAATATAATTGAGATCTGTAGAAAAGATTTTCTCGCTGGTTAATCCGTCTACTTCAACGTTTCTGGTTCTTGGTGAAACATAAGCATTTTCAAAAAACGGAGCACGTGTCATATAGGTAGCATTACCGGTAAAAATATGCCGTCCGGTTAATTTGTAGGTTGCCCCGCCGGATAATCCGTAATTAAAGAAAGATTGCTTTTCTGCATCTCCTGCTGAGTTATCCGGGAATTTCCCGTTGCGCATATTTCCTGAACGGAAAAAGCTTGTGTTCGATAAATTTAAGCCAAGGTATGCATCCATTTTTCCCATGGAATAATCTCCTTTAACAAATCCTCCAACCTTTTGGATATGGGCATCATAATCGTATCCAAAAAGGTCGCCTTCCTTAACTAATCTATTGGGATTCTCCAGATCGCTTTGAGCTTTAAACGGATCAGCGAAATCTCTTTCGGCAAAGTGGTCAATATCCACCCAGTAGTCGGCACCTAATAAATCATCCACTAATTTAAAATGCTGCCCTTTGTACCAGGTATAATTAATGCTTCCGGTTAAACTGATTTCATCGTTTAAATCGTATGTTGCATATGTATTTGCAATTATTTTGTTATGATCAATCCGTTCATCTTCTACCATATATTTTGCCCGGTTAAATTCAACATCGTTCCCTTCAATTCCGTCTACGTTTTCTTGTGTATACAGGTTTTTTCGGTTGGCAAAATAGAAGAAGTCCCAATCTACCTGATGATTATCCCAGGAGTAATTTTCTACATCCCGGTTATAATAGGGCAGGTATCGGTAATAATTAGGCCTTGGGTCGGCAGCATCGTACCAGGTTAATCTTGTATTTCCGTCTCTTCCGAACGAATAGGCTACTGCGGTATTTATTTCGAGTTTATCACTAAAATTCCAGTAGTGATTTAACTCAATAAATGGTTTAAAGGTGTTGGATATTCTTGAATTTCTTTTTTCACCGTCCTGGTATCCCCAGTTTGCATTGTAATAGTTATTATCAAGATAATCGTATGCATCTTGTGTTGAACCGATTTGCTTTCCTCTTTTGTTAGGGGTAACAAATGCCGTTAAAGAAACTGAATGGTCGTCGTTGATAATTTTTTCTGCTGCAAAAAGAATGGCATTGGCATCGTAGTAAGTTCCTTCAATATATCCCTCCTGCGACCATCGTCGTGAACCCGAGATAGTGAATGCCCAGTTATTATCCATTAATCCGGTTGAAGCAGTAGCCATAATCCGGTTATTGTAATATCTGTTGGTATTCATGTAAGAAGTTTTTATTCCCGGACTATATTCTGATGCCCTGGTAATAATATTAGAACCACTCCCTAATGTTGTCAGTGAATATTGATTATTATCCATCCCGTAAAAAAGTTCTTCGTTTCGGGTGGCATCGTTTAAACCTCCCCAATCTGACCAATAAGGACGGCCGGTTTCCATGTTATTCATCTCAATACCATTGAAAAAAACGGTAGAGTTTTCTGATCCAAATCCTCTGATATCGAAACGTGCTGATCCAAAAGTATAAGCTGCTGTGGATGCAAATATGTCATCGGATGAATGCAGCAGCCCTCCAATGCCCTGATCAACTTCATTATCTTCAAAGTCACCTGCATCTAAAACGACCATGGGTAATTCGTCTTTATCTTCTTCATAGTCAGGCGCATATTTTAAGGTCATTGTACCAATATCTAACAGTTCGTCTTCTTTCAGGATGTATGGTATTTCTTTTGTTTCGTAATTTTCTAATGAAAAAACAAGAAATCCTTCACCTACGGGTACATGGTTAATTAAAAACTCTCCGTTTGATCGGGAAAGATCCTCCAGGTTGGTTCCTTTAACCAGTATGTTCACCTCGCTTAGAGGTTTTGTATTTCTGTTATCAATAACTACCCCTTTGATGGAGCCCGTTTGGGCTACTGCAGAGAGGGTAAGAAACAGAAAAAGAGAAAAAAGTAGTGCTAATTGTTTCATACGATTATTTTTGAATTTTTATTGTTTTTATACTATATGTCTATAAAGCTTATTTTCAACTCGTTTTTTACAGGTTTAGTGTAAAGAAAAAGGATATAAAAATACATACAATGTTTTTAATTTCCGAAATTTTTTTATAGAATTACAAACTTTTTAAAACATATTACTATGAAGCAGAACCTTATTTTAATAAGCACCTTTTTTGCAGCCATTTTATTGTTAATTCATGTTGACGGATATGCCCAGCAAAAACAATATAAAGTAGCCACGGTGGCATTTTATAATTTAGAGAATTTATTTGATACCCTTGACACTCCTGAAAAAGAAGACTTAGAATATACGCCTGAAGGATCGAATAGCTGGGATAGTGAAAAATATTATGCCAAACTGGAGAATTTAGCCGAAGTTATTTCTCAGATTGGCGCTGATTTAACCGGAGCTCCTCCTGCTATTGTTGGGGTTTCAGAAATCGAAAACAGAGCGGTTTTGGAAGATTTGGTTAATCAACCCCAGTTAAAGCCATATAATTATGATATTGTACATTATGAATCGCCCGATCGCAGAGGGATTGATGTAGCTCTTTTGTATCAATCGGCGGTTTTTGAAGTTGTTAATACCCATTCAGCTACCCTAACGATTGAGGGAAAGGATGATTTCTATACACGGGATCAACTGGTTGTTTCAGGAGTTTTAGATGGTGAGGAAATATATTTTATGGTAAACCACTGGCCTTCCAGATATGGTGGCGAGGCTCGCAGCAAGCCTCTTCGGAATGCTGCAGCAGACTTAACCCGATCGTTAACGGATTCTATCATATCTATGGATAAAGATGCAAAAATTATGATTATGGGTGATTTTAATGATGACCCCATAGATGAAAGTCTGATTAAACATCTTGATGCCAAAAAATCAGAAAGGAAAACACGTCCCGGTGATTTATTTAATCCTTTTTATGATATGTTTCAAAAAGGACATGGAACGTTAGCTTATCGGGATCAATGGAACTTATTTGACCAGATTATTGTTTCTTATCCTTTATTAGGTGAAGATAAATCAACGTTTAAATTATATCAAGCCAAGGTGTTTGATAAAGATTTTTTAAAACGGGATTCGGGAAGATATAAAGGCTATCCATTTAGAACCCATGTTGCAGGAATATATATGGGCGGTTATAGCGATCATTTTCCTGTGTATGCTTTTTTAATTAAAGAAATTCAATAATTATTGAGGTTTAATTGATTTTGTAGACTACAATATATCTCAGTTAAAAAAATAAAAAAGGTGTTCAAAAATTTTTGAACACCTTTTTTTTTTGTATTGTCGTTATTATAATGTTTTTTTCACTTCAACTTCTTTAAAGCCTTCAATTACATCTCCTGGTTTGATATCATTGAATTTTTCTACATTCAGTCCACATTCATAACCGGAAGTAACTTCTTTTACATCATCTTTAAATCGTTTAAGCGAACCAAGATCTCCGGTATAAATTACAATACCATCACGTATTACACGTACTTTAGTATTTCGGGTAAGCTTTCCGTCTTTAACTATACATCCAGCTACTGTTCCTACTTTTTTAATCTTAAATGTATCACGTACTTCGGCTGTACCAACAATCTCTTCTTTAATTTCCGGCGATAACATTCCCTCCATTGCATCTCTTACTTCGTTAATAGCATCGTAAATAACAGAGTACAACCGAATATCTATTTCTTCTTTTTCGGCCAGTTTACGAGCATTCATCGAAGGTCTTACCTGGAAACCAACAATAATAGCATTGGAAGCAACCGCTAACATTACATCGGTTTCGGAAATTTGTCCTACCCCTTTATGGATGATGTTAACCTGAATTTCTTCGGTGCTAAGTTTTATTAATGAGTCGGATAATGCTTCGATAGAACCATCCACATCACCTTTAACCACAATATTAATTTCCTGGAAGTTACCAATAGCAATTCGTCGTCCTATTTCGTCGAGGGTAATATGTTTTTGTGTACGCAGGCTCTGTTCTCGTTGTAATTGTTCCCGTTTATTGGCAATGTCACGTGCTTCTTTATCACTTTCCATCACATGAAATTTATCTCCGGCTTGTGGTGCTCCATTTAACCCAAGAATCTGAACAGGAGTTGCAGGGCCGGCCTTTTCAATGCGCTTTCCTCTTTCGTTATACATTGCTTTCGCATGACCAAAGTAGCTCCCTGCTAAAATCACATCGCCAATATGTAATGTTCCTGCTTCCACTAAAACAGTAGAAATATATCCACGTCCTTTGTCCAGTTCGGATTCGATAACCGTACCAATTGCATTTTTATCCGGATTAGCTTTTAGTTCAAGGAGTTCGGCTTCAAGCAATACTTTTTCAAGCAGTGCATCTAAGTTCAACCCTTCTTTTGCAGAAATGTCTTGCGATTGATATTTTCCACCCCATTCTTCAACAAGATAGTTCATGTTGGCCAGTTCCTCCTTAATTCTTTCAGGATTGGCACCGGGTTTATCAATTTTATTAACTGCAAAAATAATAGGCACACCTGCTGCACTGGCGTGATTTATCGCCTCAACGGTTTGTGGCATAACATTGTCGTCTGCAGCGACTACAATAATTGCAACATCAGTAATTTGTGCTCCACGTGCTCGCATCGCAGTAAAAGCTTCGTGTCCCGGAGTATCCAGGAAAGTAATAGTTTTCCCTTCATCTACTTCAACACTGTAAGCGCCAATATGCTGTGTAATACCACCAGACTCGCCGGCAATAACATTTGTTTTCCTAATATGGTCGAGCAATGAAGTTTTTCCATGATCGACATGCCCCATTACCGTAACGATAGGAGGTCTTGGGACAAGATCTTCTTCATGATCTTCCTCTTCATTAATCGCTTCCTGAACCTCAACACTTATAAATTCAACCGTATAGTTAAATTCATCGGCAACAAGCGCCATGGTTTCAGCATCAAGACGTTGATTTATCGATACCATTAAGCCAAGATTCATACAAACAGAAATTACTTCTGTTGGCGAAACATTCATCATATTGGCCAATTCATTAACAGAAACAAACTCGGTAACTTTCAGTACTTTCTTATCTTCTTCCTGCTTTTTGAGCTCTTCCTGCTGTTTCTGACTTATCGTATCTCGTTTTTCTCGTCGGTGTTTTGAACCTTTTGATTTTCCTTTAGATGTTAATCGAGCCAGTGTTTCTTTAATTTGCTTTTGAACATCTTCTTCG